>Ga0209514_10001036_pt1 | contig 51975 bp, 51 predicted proteins | sample Subgrocontami58m_FD_187452 | JGI IMG/M metagenome (GOLD analysis project Ga0209514, IMG submission 187452) | Subsurface groundwater microbial communities from S. Glens Falls, New York, USA - GMW37 contaminated, 5.8 m (SPAdes) (version 3) | ecosystem: Environmental > Aquatic > Deep subsurface >... | reverse complement strand
CTCGCCGCGACTGCGGCGAGCTCGCCTATGCGTTCGATCTTCCGCGTCGATACGAGAATCGAGCCCGCAGTCTTCCTCCGCAGGGCCTTCTCGAGCGTCCCCATCGCGTCCCGTCCCTGGAGCGACGAGGCGAGAGAGGAAAGGTATCCATAGGTTATCTGAGGTTCGCGTCTTCGTTTCCTCACCAGATCGGCTTCCCTCCGCTCCAGGCTGTCCCGCACCTGCAGCACCATTGCAAGCGGGTGATCGATGCTCAGCCAGGATTCGATGCGATCGGCTTCACCCGCCAGTCCCCAGGCGCCGACCCGCCCCTTGCCCTTCTGCTCCCTGAGCCATTCCAGGAACGCCTCCGACTGCACCGCGCTCGCTTCGGGCTCATGCAACAGCAACAAGTCGACATGATCGATTCGAAGCCTGCGCAGGCTGATTTCCAGACTCTCCGCAGCGCGCGCGATGGACCAGTTCGCCACCGGCCGTGAAAGCGAGGGCAGCACTTTTCCGGCAAGTTTCCTCGCCCAGACGGAAATCATGTTGCCGTGCGATCCCCCGGGCGAATAGAGTCCGACCTTCGTCGCCACGGTCACGCGGCCGCCTCTACCCTTCAGAAATCTGCCCAATTCGTCCTCGGCGATGCCGAAGCCGTAGTACGGGGCCGTATCGAAATGGGAGAACCCGTTATCGAAGGCCGCTGCAAGCAGGTCCTGGCGCCGCCGGCTGGTAGAAATGTGGTGCAGGCTCGCCGTCCCAAAGGAAAGACGGGATACGCTGATGTCCGTGCCTTCCAGGGTCAGGCGACGCATCAGCGGGCTCGAGTGGCGACGATGTGCGAGGCGTCCGGCCAGTCGACGCGGAAGCCCGCGGAGACGAGCACCCTTTCGATGTCCGACGGCGCATCGGAAAGTCCCCTCGCTTCGAGCAGGCCGAAGTGGACCTCGATGCAAAGCACCCTGAGGTACTTTTCCCGCAGGGTCCTGGGCAGGCCAAGCAGGACGTCCAACTCAAAACCCTCGGTATCGATCTTGATCACGTTCGGGATGGCAACCACGCCCGATGAGACGAGCTGGTCGCCGCTCGCCAGGCGGATTTCGAAGCGTTCTTCGGGATCTCCCTGCATATCGTCGACGATCCGACTCGTTGCGCCGAGCGGGTCCTTGCCTTGCTCGAATGCGGCAACGCCATCGCGCGCGCCCAGCGCGAATGGCACCACGATCACGTTCGCGCGCGATGCAACGGCTTCATTGAGACGCTGCAAGTTGGCGGGGCTCGGCTCGTATGCGAAGACCTTTCCCGAAGGACCCGCGATGTCGGAGAACTTCCTCGCATATAGCCCAACGTTGGCACCCACGTCCCACACGACGTCGCCCGGGCGGATCGCAGCGAGCATCGCCGCCTGGAATCGGTCCTCGTAAGCACCCCTGGCGAACCAGATTCCCACCAGACGATTCAACCCCAGTGTACGACCGACGTTCCGCAACGCGAGTACCGGCCGGACGGTACGCCAACTCACCGGCTTGACCTTCGGATCTTCAATTCGTATTGACCCATGAGGGGCGCTGTCCGCCCTCGACCAGCCACTTGTAGGTCCGATCCATCTTTATTCCAATGCCGTGCCAGGAGAATTCGCGAATCATCCAATCGCGGCCATTGGCCCCGCGCGACGCCAGTCGGTCCGGAGTTTCCGCCATGGCTTCTCCGAAGCACTCAGCCAGTGCATCGACGCCGAAATCGATCCACCAACCTGCGCCGCGCGTAGACAAGCCCTGCCACGGAGCGCCCTTCGTGACGATAGCGGGCGTGCCCGCAGCCAGCGCCTCGGCGACAGTGATGCCGAAATTCTCCGAGCGCGTGGGCAACACGAACAATTCGGCCTGCCGATAGGCCGCCCACTTGGACTCCCCGTACAAGGGCTCGGCAAATTCCACTCGCTCGAGATTCAGTCGCGCCGCGAGAGTTTTCATCTGGTCGAGGTATCCGCGTTGCTTGCCGTAACTCGCATCCGAGCCCACGATCAGCAGCCGCCAATCGGTAAACCGATCCATGACCTTCGCCCAGGCATTGAGCATGACATCGATCCCCTTTACCGGGTCGATGCGACCCAGGAACAGCAGCGTCTTGAAGCTGCGAACCTCCTTCCGGGTCAATTCCGGAATGTCGATCCCATTGGGCACGATCGCCACGGGTTGCCTGAATCCCAGCCGCCGGATTTCCTCGTATTCCGCCTCGGCCGTCGCATGAAAACACGCTGCCTGCATCAAGGCGGGACGCTGCAGCAGCGGCCAGAAGATCCTCTTCAGTCCGGAACCGTGATTCATCGCCCAACGCGAAAACGCGCCGCGCGGCGAGACAACGAGCCTTGTCTTGCGGCCCCTTACCGCCCGCGCCGGATAGATGGCATTCATCTGCCACATGCCGTGACTGTGAACCACGTCGACCCTTCCGGTGGCTGTCTCACGCATCAGCCATCGGGACATTTCCGGCGAACGTCCGAGTCGCCTGGGTCCGATCCCAAGCGGGAATGCCTTCACGAACGCAGGCCTCGACGAAAGCGGGGACCAGTCAAGCGTAGCGAGCGTCAGGTCCTCGCCGGCTTCGATCAGCGACTGGCACAGACGCACTACGGAATAGGAGGGACCGCTCGCTTCCTCGGCGATCGCCGGTACGACGTGGATTACACGCATGCGATTCGAGACCGGCGGCACGGCGTGCCGCCTAATTTTCCGGAAAGCAGATAAAGGCGCCGGATCAGTCCCGGATCTGGGCCCCGCAGAGCGCCTTCATCACCAGGTGCCCGAACACGAAGTGAAGATCTTCGCAGATCTGCATGTCGAACGACGGAACCCAGACCGAGTGCCGCGCGAGCTTCCTGATCCTGCCGCCATCGTATCCGCAAACCGCAAGCGTCACGCCGCGGTTGGCGTTGGCCCATTCGAGTGCCCGAACCACGTTCTCGGAGTTCCCGCTGCCGCTGATGGCGATCACCAGGTCGCCCTCGTCCATCAGGTTCTTCAATTGCTCACTGTAGACGTCCTCGTACGAGACGTCGTTGCTGTAGGCAGTGAGCAGGCCCACGTTGTCCGAAAGGCAGTGGCCGCGAAACGGCTTTCCGGTGGCCAGGTAGACCATCTTGTTCCAATCGTGGACGTAGTGCGATGCCGTGAGCGCACTCCCGCCGTTTCCGCAGATGATAATCTTCCGCTTCCGCTCCCAGGCCTCCTTGATCAACAGTATCGCCTGCTCGACGGCTTCGATATCGAGCTTGCCGAGTATCCGGCGAAGCTGCTTGAAATAGCCCGTAATGGAGAAGTCCATGAACGCTGCTCCTTTGGACCGGAAATCAGGGCCGGTAGAATATGATTTGGCTGCCATTGGCGTCGAATCCGAACGACATCCGGCGCAACCCGGGCAGGACATGCGCAATGGACGCGTGCCGTTCCGGAGGGGCGAAGAACATCATGAAGCCTCCCCTGCCGGCGCCGAGCAGCTTGCCGGCCTTGGCGCCCGCTGCCCGGGCTTTGTCGTACCACTCGTCGATTTCGCCGTCGCTGATGCCCTCCACCAGGCCGCGCTTCAACATCCAGTTCTCGTGCAGGATCTCCCCGAATGCATCGAGATTGTTCCTCTCCAGCTCCACCTTGAGGTCGGCGGCGAGCGCGACCATCCTGGCCAGGGTCTGCTGAGCGTGCTTCTCCACTGCTGCCTTCCTGGATTGCTCCGTCAGCAGGTCGGAGGCGCTGCGGCTGCGGCCCGTGTAGAAGACCAGCACATGATCCTTCAGGCGCTGATAGGTGTCCTTCGCGCAGATGATGGGGTCCACCGAAACGGAATCGTCCTGATGGAAGCGGATGTAGTTGAATCCGCCGTAGGCGGCCGCGTACTGGTCCTGCTTTCCGATCGGATCGCCGCAGACGTCTATCTCGATATGGCAGCTTTCCCTGGCGAGCTGTTCGGCGGAGACGTACTTCTGCGTCAGGCAATAGAGCGCGTGAAGCAGGCCCACGGCGAAGGAGCTGGAGGAGCCGAGCCCGGTTCCGCTCGATGGAATGTCCGCCATCGATGCCATCTCGACCCCGCCTTCTATGCCGACCTGCTTCAGGCAGGCGCGGATCAGCGGATGCTTGATCTGGTGGGCGGTTTCCACCTCCTCAGTGCGCGAGTAGCTCGCGCGGATTCCGGAGTCGAACTTGTGGTTGACCGTGATGTACATGTACTTGTCGATCGCCGTGGAGACGACGGCGCCGCCGAATTCACGGTAATACGACGGCAGGTCGCTTCCGCCGCCGACGAAGCTCATGCGCATGGGCGTCCGGCTGATGATCATGGCTTCCTACTCCCCTATCACGGCGTCGGCATGCCCGGCCGAGGCCTTGATGAACGGATGCTCGTCGACCTCGCGCTCCTGGTAGAGCGCTTCGATTTCCTCGTCGCGCGCTCCCCGCAATCGGTATTCCCGTCGAAAGCGCGCCCTGCGCATGGGCTCGGAGCACTCCACGTAGAATCTGCCGGCGGCGGCGCGCCTCAGCGGCTCGATCATCAACGCGGGCACGCCTTCGAACAGAACGATATCCCCGGGGCGGACGGTCACGACGTCCTCGCCCTCGCAGCGCTCGCGGGAAAGGCGATCGTAGCGCGCTAGGCCCAGGTCGACGTCGCCCGATCTCCCCGCAAGGCACTCCACCGTCTGCTCGATCGCATCGACGTCGAACCGGCCAAGCACGTGGCCCGGATCGCGATCGCGGGCGGATTTGAGCCACGAATCGAGGGCGATCACGATCGCCCGCTGGCCGCGCTCGGCGAGCACGTCGCGGAAAACCGAGGCCCAAGTGCTCTTCCCGGATCGACCGAGTCCCCCTATGGCGACGAGACTGCCCCGATCGTACGGCGGAAGCAGGGCTCTTGCGCGCTCGAGCATCGAGGAATACCGGCCGATGATGAAGTCCACCGCCTCCGCCAGATCGAAGAACTCATAGTCGGGCCGCACAGGCCACTTCCGGTCCTGGCCGGCCTGACCGGAGCGCACCAGCACAGCGCGAAGTCCCGCATCCTGCGCCGCCTTGATGTCGGCGGTCCGGTCACCGATCATCCACGACCCATCCAGCCGGATGCCGAGATCGGCTGCGGCCTTCTCTATCAGCGCTGTGCCCGGTTTACGGCACTTGCAGGACACTTTCAACTCGGCGCGCTCGCCGGGAAATCCGCGGTCGGGGTGGTGTGGACAATAGTAAAGGCCGTCCAGGTACGCGCCCTGCATGCCCAGCAGCGTTTCCAGCTTGTCATGTATGCGGCGCAGCTCCGCGTCGGTACAGTCCCCGCGTGCAACGACCGGCTGGTTCGTTACCACCACGGCGAGCAGCCCCTCGCGATTGAGCCTGCGCACTGCCGGCCCGGCGCCTTCGATGAGCGCAAGCTGGTCCACCGACCGCACGTGTCCGACGTCGACATTGAGTGTTCCGTCCCGGTCGAGGAACACCGCCGTGCAGGGATTGCGCAGCGCGAGCCTTTCAACCAGGCCCGACCGGCAATCTGCCTCGACGCGGGCCAAGCGTTCGGGCGTACCCATGTCCTTGATGTACTCGCGGCTTCGATATCCGTACAGGCGAGCGCCTTCCGCCAGCATGCGCGGAAACAAATCGTGCGCGAAATCCTGCTTCTTCGAGGGGGGCGACCAGCGCGCCAGGGCTCTCTTTTCGACGACGTAGAGTCCCGCGTTGACCAGGTTCCGCAGATATCGGCCCTCGGACCGGGGATGCGAATGGAAGGCGCGAATCGCTCCCGCCTCGTCGATTTCGACGAGATCGGAGTCGTGCGGATGATCATTCGGGTGGACAAACAGGCTCGCATCGGCGCCCGCCTCGATGTGCCGGCGCCAGAACCGGTCGAGGTCGACATCGAGCAAGGTATCGCCATAGAGGACGATGAACCGCTCCGCAAGTCCCGGAAGCGCGTCGAGCACCGCCCCGGCTGTCCCGAGAGGTTCCCGTTCCACGTGGTAGCTGACCGAGACGCCCCAGCGCCGCCCGTCGCGGAAATACTCCCTGATCGCATCGGCCCGATGGTGGATCAGCAGCCGGACATCGGTGAAGCCGTGCCTGCCCCCGAGTTCCAACTGGTGCTCGAGGACCGGCATGCCCGCCACGAGCGCCAATGGTTTGGGCTTGTCGCCCAGCGTTTGTGCAAGGCGCGTCCCCAGGCCGCCTGCGAGAACGACAAGCTGGTTCAACGTCGTTCCAGCAACCAGGGGTTGGCGACGAGCCAGTCCACCGTGCAGAGTATCGACTGGTTGATCGTGTAGCGCGGCTTCCAGCCCGTCGCAAGGATCTTGGAGACGTCCAGGTAGACGAAGGGATTGTCCCCCACCCAGCCGCGTTGCCCCCCGGAATAGTCGAACTTCGGGTCCACCCCGAGCCGCTCGCAGATCCAGCGCGCAGAATCGTTCACCTCGACGTATTCCGGACAACCCAGGTGGTACACCTGCACGCCGTGTTGCGCCTCCCGGGCAGTGCCCAGGCGAATGACGTGCAGCATGGCCTCGATGCAATCCTGCGCGTGCAGGTAGGACTTGCGCTGACGCCCGTCCCCGAGGATGCGCAGCCGCGTGGGGTCCCGACGCAATTCCCGGACGAAGTCGAACACGTGGCCGTGGGGATAGCGTTCGCCCAGCAGCGAAACGAAGCGGAAGATGTAGCCCTCGAACCCGAAGCCCTCGCAATAGGACGAGATCATGCCTTCGCAGGCCATCTTCGACGCTCCGTAGAGCGAAGTCTGGATGGGGAGCGGGCATTCCTCGGGCGTCGGGACGACCTGGGGCTCCCCGAGCGCTGCGGCGCTCGACGAGAACGCGATTCCGTGAATGCCGTTTTCGCGCATGGCCTCGAGCACGTTAAAGGTCGCGATCGTGTTCTGTTCCAGGTCCCGCCTCGGATGCTCCAATCCGAAACGGATGTCGGCGTTGGCGGCGAGGTGAAAGACGAAGACGCAGCCTTTCATTGCTGCCCCGAGCCTCTGGACGTCCAGGACGTCGCCTTCGACGAGCCGGAAGGCGTCGTAGCGGGATGCGCACTCCAGGAACTCCCTCTGACCGGTCGAAAAATTGTCGTACGCGACCACTTCATGGCCCTGCGCGAGCAGGGCGTCCGCCAGGTTGCTGCCGAGGAATCCCGCCCCTCCCGTAACGAAATAGCGCAGTCGCGCCGGCATGTCTTCCGGCCTCAAGAGCGGCGCCGCTCGGAGTAGAGCTGCTTCACCTTGGGCCAGTCCCGCTTCATCAGGCCGTCCCAGGAATAGCCCGAGGAGATGCACCGTTCGTGCCCCCTCCGGGCAATCGCCTCGCGCTCCGCCTCGTGCTTGAGGTAATAGCGCGTCTTGTCCACGAGCTCACGGTGATCGCCGAAGAACCCGGCCTCCACCCCCTCCTTGAAGTATGTCAGGTGCTGAGGCGTACGCACCGCGAGCAGAAAGGTCCCGCAGCCGGGAATCTCGAAGCTTCGCGCAGCGGTCTGGTTGTAGTTGAGGGCCGACACGAAGCAAAGGCCGATCTTCGCGCCCTTGAGCGCGTGAACGTAGTCTTCGCTGCTCAGCCGCGGGAATACGTGGTCGCGCAACCGGGCTTGGATCTTCGATGTGCCCCAGGGTGGTGGGCCGAAGACTTTCAACGGCAGACCCGAGTCGATCAGCGCGAGCAGTCCCGCCTCCGTATGCGGCTCGTAGTGACCGACGAACACTACCGGGTTGTTCCACTTCCCAACCAGCTCAGCCGGCAGCGGAGTGGGCTCGAACCGGCGATGATCGTAGCCGAGGTCGGTGAAGATGGCCGTGGGGTGGTCCATTGCGGCCAGTTGTGCGTAGTCGCGGTCGTTCGTGGTGATGAACACGTCGTAATCCGGGATGGTGGTGCGCAGCAGCCTGCACTGCAGTCGTGCCTTCCAATGCCCGTGATTCAGAGCATCCGTGACGTAATGCACCAGGAAACAGCCTTGTTCGCGCAGGAATCGAAGGGTGGAAGACCATATCCATTCTCCCTTCTCGATCCAAACCAGGTCCGGCTTCAACGCTAGGCAGGCCGACTTGAGCGCTTCGTTGCCCCTTCGCAGGACCGGGCCTACATGGGCGTGCGTCGCCAGCCGGCGCCGTACGCTTCCGAGCGTCGAATAGAGCAGATGTTGCCGGCTGTCGAATCCGTGGACCTCGGGCTCGAGTTCCCGCAGCGCGCACCAGCGCGAATAGCATGTCCCGTCCGGGTCGAGCGTTCCGACATACAGAATCCTCATCTAGACGACTTGCCTCGCATCACCCGAAACTACGCGTCTTTGCTGCTGCAGACCACCAGGTTGACCCGGGCCCATGCGGCGGGAAGCCAGGGGCCGAACAGCGCATCGGTCGCGCGAACGAGCAGGGTATACGGGTAGAACAATCGGCCCGTGATCAAACCATGTACGCGGGCCAATAGCCGTCCGCCCGCTCCGCCATAGCTGGCGAGCTTCTGGTAGGTGGACGGGCTCTGCAGAAAGGTCTTCTCCAGGCCGTTGCATTCCACGACTTCGAATCCGGCGCGCTCGAATTGTTCCACGTTCTTCGCCGGTGTCTCGTAACCCACGTGGCCGTCCAGTTCCAGAAATTCCCTTTCATACAACGCGGGATCTTTCTTCCGGAAACGGCTTATCAACGGATTCTGCGTTTCCACGTCGAATAGAAAGACCAGCTTGCCTCCGGGCTTCAGGATCCTGCGGCATTCGCCGAGTATTCTCGATTTCGATTGCGGCGGAATGTGCTCCCAGAAGTACGAGCTCACCACGGCGTCGACCGAGGAATCGGCGATGGGTATGCCGATCATGGCGTCGGCGTGAAGTCGAACGGCATAGACGCTGCGCAATTTGCTGAGCGACGCAACTGAAACGTCGCATCCCACCATCCGATATCGTTTCCCGAAATAGCGAACGCCTCCCCCGCATCCAAGCTCTACGACCACGCTGCCCTTTGGAACATGCCGGCGAACGGTCCACAGATATCCACTGGAAACCAACCAGAGCGCGGCCAATTGCCAAGGCCATTCGCCTTTGGGAGCAAAGCGTATCTGGTTGAGATGAGTACCTTCGTAGAAAGGATCGTATTGCGGCAAGAACCGGATCACGCCGTCCTCTTCCGGATAGCGCGTGCCGCACGAGCGGCATACCCAACCCGAGCCAGCGGCCGATTCCAGTTCGCCGCGGTCATCGGGGCAAACAAGCTTGGGCTGCCTTATCAAGGGGTGTGTCCGGGGCGCTGCAAACGTCTCGGCCGGTAGAGCAGGTATTGCGCGACGATCAGGATGGGAATCAGCCGTAACAGGCCGATGACGAATGTGTAATAGATGCTGTCCGCGCCGCGAATGACTTCCCACAGCCCGAGGAAGACCACCATCCCGCCGATGCCGAACGAAATGAATCCGTGGAACAGCGCGCGTTGAACGCAACCGTAAACCATGAACCCGCCGAAGACGGCGAGCGCTCCGCCCGCGAAATTCAGGTACGTTATTGGGGACATACCTACGGACGTTCTCGAGAACTCGCCGAACCCCAGCACCTCTCGCCCGTACCATACGCCATGGCCGGCCTGCGGCTTTTCCGGCCAGATGGCCCGGGGTACGATGGCGAAGATCGGTCCAAGAAAGATATCGCGCAGGAAACGAGGTGCGTCGTCCGGAAGTGTTGGGTTCTCCGCGGCATACCTCAGGCCCGCAGCAAAGGTTCCGGTGGCGAGGCGCGACCCAAGAAATGCAGCAAGTCCGGCTTCGAATGAGAAGCGATCTTCCTCAAAGGCGCCCACTTCGCTGCGTGCCGAAAGAACGGTATCGGCCAACTCCGTAACGTCGCGTATAGGGGCTGCATATTCGGTGTGGAGCGCTCGAAACGGTTCGATTAGTGAAAATGCAAACACCAGCATGCACACTGCCCCAAGAATGAGCCTCAGCGGAATGCGCCTAGTAACGACCAGCGCGACTATTCCAACGACCAGGACGGGCATGACGACCTGGCTCTTGAATCCCGAGAGCAATCCGAAGAATACCTCGTAAGCAACGACCATCGCCAACGGCAGCAAGCGGCCAGTGCGGTCTCCGGATTTCGAGAAATAATCCAGCGCGATGGCCACAAGAGCGAGCTTCCCGGCGTCCGCCCCCATCACAAGTACTTGCAGATAAGCGTACGAGGCTTCCAACTCTGCTTCGCCACTCCCGTATCCGTAACTACCGAGTGCGATGAGCAAGAGCCGACACAATAGACTCAGGACAACAAACATCAAAGCGACACTCATACGCAATGACCCGGTCTGTCTCAGCCAGCGACGAAGGACACGCGATCCTCGAACACTCGCTGTCACGTTTCCGGCCACTCGAGACCGATAGCCGATCCAGAGTCCTACGGAAGCGAGCGCCCATAGCGTCAGGTAATAGTTCGTCCAGTAATCGATGTCTATTGCTCCAGGAACCAGGCGAAAGATATCGTCCGGCAGGATCCAAACGAGATTCCCGATACCAAATGTCAGAAGGCTGCCAAGCAGGGTTGCCGCGACCGCGGGATTGATAACGACCAGCCACCCATCTTCCTCGTACGCCATTAGCGTCTGCCAAAAATTGAAACCGACGATGGTGACCGCGAACCCGATATAGGCCTGCACCTCGTCGATGAGCCCTTCCTGCAGCGCCGTCAGCAGGCCCAGCGTGACCATCACCGCGCCCATGCTCAGCACGATGTGGGCGCCACTCCTTGAACGTTCGCCCGCTATCAGCACTGGACCGTACATTTTTACCTACTACCTTCCTCGCTTCTATTCACTCTACGCTTCCGCGCGCAATTCACCGACTGCCTGCTCTAAAAGGAACGAAGTCGGTTGCGGATGGCGCCGGACGTCAGAGGGACCTTCCCGTTTAGCCAGCGGGCGGCCGCCCGTGCCCACGCCCGCAGCAGCGCTCCGCTCACGCCACGCGCGCGCATCATCGCGAATATCTGGGCAGGTTGTCTCAAGTGTTCGAACATCGCGATGTACGCCTTCGTGACTTCCGACGCGGTTGCATCCCGCAGCGCGGCACGGCAGGAACCCTGCCGAGTCTCCCGCGAAATTCGATCAATCGCCGAGGCCCAACGTCGCGCATAGGAATGGAATTGTAGGACTTCCCGCTGGCCCCGCTCGGCGAGCCTACACCGCGCAGCGTCGTCCCGCAGATAATACCGTATCTTGTCAACTGCTTCCCCTGTCGACGAGTAACCGACATAGTGAATGTCTTCCTGGAACATTTCCTCGAGGCCGTTCCCGATGCGATCCGTCACCAACAACGCCCCAGCCGCCATTCCCTCGAACACACGCATGTTCAGGTCACCGTTTATGCTGCAATTGAAGACGATCTTTGCGCGGCTGTAGATTCGACCCATCTCTTGCGGAGCGTATGTCGCCCGATAGTCGTTGGTCCGAAAAAGCGGCAGTGCGGCCGCAAGAACGTCGTGTCTTCGTGTATTCCGCAATCCGAGTTTCCCAACAAAAGCGACGTCCAGGTGCCGCTGCAACCCTGGCACACGATGAACGTTGGGGTCCGCCGCCAAAGGCAACCACGATGCGGCGATCCCCGCTTTTGCGAACTGGGCCACGTAGTCCTTCTGCGCGATGAACACGAAATCGAAAAAACGGGCAGCCATCAGCCTGCTCTCGAGATGCTGATGCACATCGATCAAGTAGCAGGCCGTCGGACATTTCAAGCGCTCGATACCCAATGGCCAGTGCCCGGGTGACGGATCAACGAAGAAGAACAAGTCAGGCGCATAGCCCAGGTCAGCCACATCGTGGAGCACCATGCGGTACTCTACGTCGACTTCCCCACCGTTCCGCACGGCACGCGCAAAGTATCTCCCAGTGGTGTGCTCGGCTGGGTGGCTGAACAACACGATCCGCTGGCGGCCGGCAGTCATGGATTGGGAAATCATTCGGACAAGGCGGTGGATACAATTCTTGGTGCAAAGCGCTCAGCGACGAGTACTGTCACGAATTGCATACCAGCGGACAAGCCGCCTCCGTATCCACAATAGCGGCAGGAGGTCGAACGCTGTCGCACCGCGCTCACTTTCAAGAATCATCTCCGGTTTGCGTCGGACAACCGCATAGGCGAGCCACCTGCAAGTTTCCACACTTAGGCGCACCCGGAACCACCACCATCTCAAGAGCAACCAGAGGGCATGACCGTCTGCCCCTTCCAGACGGGCAGCACCGTGGATCTCATACAACAGCCGCTGGCGATCCCACGACCATCCTTTTGACTTGTAGCTCTCCGGATAGTCATCGGGCCGGTTGTAGCGCACCACGATCAATGGCTCAGCCACGTAACCGACCTGGCCGATCCGCGCTAGCCTTATCCAGAGATCGATATCTGCGAGCAGGTTGAACCGGATGCGCATTCCGCCCACTCGGTCCCAGCAACTTCGACGAATCATCGCCGTACCTCGAACAGGGCAGCCCCAGGCGGGCATAAGAAAAGTTCTTAGGAAATATTCGCCGTCATTGCACTCGCGCAGCATCGGCTGCCTGTAGACCAAGGTCGAACCGTGCACGGCGTATTCGTTGAATACGAATGCGACCTCGGGCCACTTGTCCATCACTTGCGCCCACCGGGTGACCATATCGTGTCGATACAGATCGTCGTGATGCAGAAGCGCAATGTAGGGTCGACTTGTCTGCGAAACGGCGTAGTTCGCGTTTCCTGCCATGCCGAGATTACGCGGGGTGCGGATCGGCCTTAGTCGCGGATCCGCTGCCGCCATTCCTAGAAGCCTTGACCAGGTATCATCCGTCGAACAGTCATCGCTGACCACCAATTCGATGTCCGTGCAATCTTGTTGCAGCACTGAGCGCACCGTAGATTCAATGAGATGCGCATGGTTGTACGCGAGCATCACCACGGAAATCTTGTCGGTGTCTTTCGCTTCTTCCATCGTCACTTTAAGATAACAAGGTCGAGCTGCAGATAGCTGCGCATGCGTGCAGCGTGTTCTATCAGATCCAGCTCCGGGTCTCGAATGCGAGAAATGGGGGAGGATGCGACTCCAGAGCCAAGTGCGGCGCCCTGGTATGTCAAGACACTGAGTTCGTCCATGTCCCGCGGACTCTTCCCGGCGAATGCTTCCGCTGCGTCGAGCCCGGCTTGGTCGAGAGCGGATGCACGGAACAACGCGACCCCATGCCTGGAAATCAGTAGTTCGAGTGCCGCAACCCTTCGCATGCGCCTTCCGCCGACCATCTCAACCCTCGGCGGAATTTCATTGTCGGAATTGTCCACGTCGATGAATACGAACCCCGCAGCCTTCCCCGACCGCACCTTCTTGATGCACGCCTCACCCGACGTTTCGAGGTGCGGAGTCCAAGAGTAGGTCTCGATGGCCAGCATGTCCAGGCCAGTTCTGCTCATATCAATCTGTCACTTGGCTTGCAAGGTCAGTCGAAACCGCCTCACCGTATCGGCAGCTATCCCGGATAGTGCTCAGATCTCCCGCATCGCTGCGTTGAGGCCCTCCAGGCATCGCCCGTAATCCCACCGGCCGATGCGCTCGCGACTTCTCCTGCCCATCCGCATGCGTAGGTCGCCATCGGACAGCACTCGCTTCAGGCAGGCAGTCAGCCCGTCGATGTCGCCAGCCTTGAACAGCAGTCCGTTGTCACCGTCCTCGACAAGATCAGGCACACAGCCGACCTCGTCCGATACGACAATGGGCAGCCCGGCGCACATCACTTCGTTGACGATCAACCCCCATGGCTCGGCTTCCGAAGGCAGCACGAAGACATCGCTGGCCGCGTAAACCTTCGGGAGTTCGGCCTGGTTGACAAAGCCGGCGAAGATGACACTGTCCAACGACAGGTCTGCGGCCAGTCGCCGCAACGACCCGTCCATCTCTCCGACTCCAACCATCAGAACGGTAAGTCTGATTCCCGTGTCCCGCAGCCTAGCCGCGGCGTGCAGCACATGGTCGGGGTGCTTGCGCACCTGGAACTTCGAGGCAAATAGCACGACAGATCTATCGAGTGGCACACCCAGTCTTGCACGAACGCTTGCGCGCTCGGCCGCAGTGATCGATGAACCTGCGATAAACCGATCGTTGTCAACCGCAAATGGAACGAGAACAATCTTGCGAGCAGGAATACCTACTTCGCTGTAGAACCGCGCATTCGCCGTTCCGACGGCAAGGCACTTGTCGGCCATACGGTAAAGCGTCCCCACGAGGGGTCTTCTAAGAGCGCGGCGCACTCTGCTGCGCTTCAGGCCAAGGTGAGTGTCGCAGCGCATGAGGACGGGAACGCGTTTGGTCAATGCCGCCACCATGGCGACGAGATACGCGGCAAATTGATGTCCGTGAATCAATACCGCATCGTACCGATCGGAGCGGATCTCGCCCCACAACTGCGGACAAATCAGTGACCAGAACCCCGCAGGCGTGCGCGTACCGGCTCCGCGAAGAAATATCGACCTGTAGCCCGCAAGCAAATTGAGATCCCAACGTACGGACTCTTTGAAGCCAGGATCAACCCCGCCGCGAATGCTAAAATCCGTGCAATAGAGGGCAGTAACCTCGAAACGACCAGATGCTTGCAGGTATGCATACAGCGGGGCGAAATACTGGACCGGGTGCGAGTTCACAACGGCAATCCGCAACATTCGCGATTGGTCCTGGTTTGCCATCGGCAGCCCGCTTCGGTCAGTCTGCTTTCGGGACAGGCACTGCGCTTCAGATACAGCGCGAACTCACAGTGCCGGTAGCGCAACCACCGCGCCGAATCGCCAGTCCTTGCGGTCGCGCAGGGCTTCATAGGATCCGCGCTCGACAAACCGGTCACGATCGAAAACAATCACTTCATCCACGTTTCGGATGGTCAACAGGCGGTGAGCAATAGTCACCACGGCCAGCCGGCCGCGCAAGGCATCGATGCTTTGCCGGATGTCAAGCTCGGATTCGCTATCAAGCACGACGGTCGCGCAATGTCAGCTTCTTCGCGTAGTCTAAATGGAAAGGCCGCACTGTCACTATGCGCGTTTAATTCACTTTCGTGGTACATACCGACTAAGCAATCGAAAGAAGCGCGCCGCGAATTCGGGATAACGCTCAGGCTGCGACAGAGCGCTCAGTACGCGCAGCGTGCTCCATATCTTGGTCCGCCACAGGATCGGCCCAATGTCAAAATCACAGCAAATCGGTGCGAAATGCGTTTGCGCCGGAACCACCATCCCCTCTGCTAGAATCATGCCTGCACGCTGAGACTTGCCAAGAAAGAGAACGATTTGCGGATGTTCCTTCGTCCACGTCGTCCACAATGACTCCAGTACTCCCGTTTGAGCGCGGGTAATGACGATAGCGCCGCCCGGCGCGAGGCATTTGAGCAAGTCGTCGATCTGCCGTGCCAAGTGTTCGCCAAGTCGGTCACCTCTAACCAACACAAGGTCTGGACGAAATGGACCCACAAATGATTCTCGCAACCGTACTACTCCCGTATGAAGTGGGCCATTGAGAAACCGCACATACGCACGATGTCCAATTTGGAATCGCAACCTGTTGAAGACCAGCGTGACATCGGTATCATCGGATGTAACGCCTTCCCACTCGTCGAAACCATAGATTTCTGCGGCGGGATTAGCCGCGGCAACAACGGCTGCAGCGTACCCGCGACGAACTCCAAATTCGAGGTAGCACCTTGGAAGACATCGGAGGCTGTGCCATGCCAGGAAAACAAGTGCCTCGATTTCGTCGCGCGGAGCGGGATTGCGAGGGAAGTATCTAACGCAGCGCCTGACGTGTTCCAAGACAGGGGCAGCCGCCATCTCTTTGGCGATCTCGTCTATTCGTTTCTTTGGACAATCGATTGCCGTGCAATCTGATTCCTCCACCGCAATGGCATTGTGAGCGCACTCCGCCCCTGGCCGCTGTTCGTGGAATTCCCAATCCCGCAAACCCCAACCCTCGCTGTTCGCCTGGACTTTCGAGTTATGATTGTGAGGGTTCGCATTTGCGATCGTGGCGGTTCTCCGGCCAACAGGGCGATGCCCCATGTGGTAAGAATTGACGCCTAAACTAGATAACCCTATCCAAGGATGGGTCTGCGAAATTCGCAGACCCAGGTCGATATCTTGGAACCCCCACCCGCCAAACCGTTCGTCAAAACCACGCGCTTCTTGCCACAAATCTCTGTGCATCAAGAAGCCTCCGACGCCACTGAAGATTCCGAGCTTGCTTTCATCCGTATAGTTGAGCTCACTGGCGCTAAGCAGCAGGTAACGATCCCAGGCCTCCAGCTCAGGTTGATGTTCCACGAATTGCCAAGGAATGTGATAGCGTGGACACAAGAATACGGTTTTGTCGGCACGTACAGAAAGGCTGAGCTTGTTTTCTATGACCCGCAGTATCATATCCAAGGAGTGCTGGGGGATTAGCGTGTCACCGGCGCCAATCAGGATGAATTCCCCTTGAGCCCGGCGAATGCCGCTGTTTATCGCAAACGAGGTGTGAAAGTCGTCCCTGCCCCCTTGTAGCGTTCGAACCACCTCCGGTGGCACAAAGACGAATCGACAAATTTCGGCCGCCTGTGGAGACAGCGCTAGTGACTTGGCAAGCGGAACTTCGCTCCCCCAATCCGTCACTACGATTTCCACGTCGTCGAGGCGCCCCAGCTGGAACAAATTGCGGGCCAGGTAATTGACCGTAGTTGTAAGTCGGTACCTGAAGTCCGGGGCGAAATCATCGTCCCTGCCCATCGTGCATATGGAAAGCAGTTTTTCCCCAGCTGATCGTGATTCGCTCGTCATTTCAAGAGTGTCCGGCCAGATCTGAGTGGCCATGCCCTATGCGAAGGCGGCAAGTTGGAATCAAGGCTCAATGTTCTCAATGAAATGCCACGCCTCCAACAAGTCGTTTACGCAGGGCGTTCCAGCGTCGATGAGACGTCGGTGCATGCTGCCGTATCCTGTTGACACCAAGATAGACTTGACGCCAGCTGCCTCTCCAGCCGTCACATCTTCGGCCTTGTCGCCGACCATGAAGGATCTGCTCAGATCTATTCCCCACTCCCTCTGAGCTCTAAAGAAAAGGCCCGGCGCCGGCTTGCGGCAATCACACTTTATCTTCTCCCCGAACTCCGGGTGATGGGGACAGAAATAATAGGCGTCTATTCTTGCTCCTAAAGCAGAAAGGTCGTCCTCTACCCTCCGGTGCAATGCCATTACGTCCGATTCGGAATAAAACCCCCGTGCTATCCCTGCTTGGTTTGAAATGACGATGACGAGTAACCCTTTCTCATTGAAAGCCCTGATCGCCTCGACAGCGCCCGGAATCCACTCCCAATTTTCGTACCGGTGCAAGTAACGTCGCTCGACGTTTATCGTCCCGTCGCGATCGAGGAATACCGCGGCATTAGGCATTACTTAAGGTACTCTCCATTCGCCTTCCGGTATCGTTCCGGTGTACCAATGTCAAACAACTGGCTTCCCACGACAAAACCAAAACAGCGGTTCGATTTCACCAGGGCGGGAAACACATCATATTCCAGCGACAATGGTGAGCTTTCACGGTGGAGCTCGACGGTCTCTTTCTGCATCAGATACATACCCGCGTTGACGAAGCAGTGCTGCTGGTCTCGAGTGCCTGATTTCTCCACAAAAGATAGAATTCTCTGAGTCTCGTCCAAGCAGACAATGCCTCCATCGTGACGTTCGTCGACTCTTGCCAATACAAGCGAGGCAATCGCTTCCTTACGGTGATGGAACAAATAGAACTCGCCTAAATCGACAGTGCAGAACGAGTCCCCGTTCGATACAAGGAATGGATCGCTACAAACGAGTGGCAAGGCATTTTGTATAGCCCCCCCCGTTCCCAGCGGTGCATCTTCCTCGGAGAACAGATATTCGGCGTCATCGCGATCTCGATACCTGCCAATGATCTGTTCCTTAAGGTAACCGACGCAGAAAATCAGGCGCCGGAATCCTTGCTCAAGCAGATCCTCGACGAGGATGTCGAGGAAGGGCCTCCCGCCCAGCGGGGCCAGTCCTTTGGGCTTATCGGAAATGACCGGCCGCAGCCGGGTCCCGGCGCCGCCGCAGAGAATGAGCGCATCCGTTGTCGCCAGCGGATTCGGCTTCGTGTCGTCAAGCATAAATGCGCAGTTGCGTGCGCCCGGTGCAAGCACGTCCCCCCTTGCCGCGGGCAGAGTCCCGTAACAGAAGGGGAAAGTGAATCTGCCGTACCTTGGACCACTTCCCGGACCGCGAGCAGATCCGATCTAGCCATGGCTCAGAGCCCGTCGTCATGAGAATAATAGACGATCTGACTGCCGCCGTGATCAAAACGCGAAGGAACGTAAAGCAGGTGCTTTAGCGCCTCCTTGACCTGCCCCTGCCGTTCAGGGCTCACATAAAACAGTATGAATCCACCACCGCCTGCGCCGAGCAGCTTTCCGCCCAGGGCTCCCGCCTTCAATCCAGCCTCGTAGATGGCATCGATATTGCCGTTGGAGATCCTGGAAGACATACCCTGTTTAATGAGCCACTGCTCGTGCAACAGGCGGCCGAACTCATCCAGACGATCCTCCTTATCCTGCAAGATCTTCGTTGCATCCTCCACCAGCTGCATCATCCGGCGCAGGTTATTTCTATTCGCAGAAATTTTCCGGATCTGCTCCTCGGCCACTTCCGAAGCCATTCTCGGAAACCCGGTGAAAAACAGCATCATGTGCTGCTCAAGCCGTGCCAGCCTCGACGGATGCAAAATCATTGGACGCACGGCGATTTCCTGGACACCGCCAAACTCGATCGTATTAAGTCCCCCGAAGGCTGCAGCGGTTTGATCCTGTGAACCAACGCTCTCCTTGATGCGATCCTGTTCTACGCGAATGGCGTTTATTGCCAACTCGCGCTTTGTCGGCATTTGATGCTTCAGTGCGGACAGCGCATGGAGCAGCCCGACGGTGAAGGTGGAACTGGACCCAAGCCCAGACTGGGCCGGCAGGTCGCCGTGATGGACGATATCGACCCCATCCTTCACGCCCATGTAGCGAAGGCATTCGCGCACCGACGGATGCCTAATCTCGTCGATAGTCTGGGTCTCCTCCCGATGGTAGTAGCGGACCCGATATTTGTACTCGAAGAAGGGAGGGAGATACCGGCACGTGATGTAGGAGTACTTGTTGATGGTGGTGCTCAGCACCGCGCCGCCGTTCTCGCGGTACCAGCCCGGATAATCAGTCCCCCCGCCAAAAAAGGAAACCCGGTACGGCGTCCTGCAGATGATCATCGTCCACCCCCGGCGCCGCTGCTTAGGCCAACGTGCTTCGATACCATGCGACCGTCCTTGCAAGCCCCTCGTCCAGGGAGGTGCGGGCCTGAAACCCGAGCCGGTGCTGCGCCCTGGATACATCGATCAGCCGCTTGGGGATCATCGACGGTTTGGCGGCATCGTAGACCACCTTCGCGTTGGCATAGCCATCGATCCTGAGCAGCGCCGCGAGCACGCCCCGGACCGTGCACGGCTTGCCGACGGCGATGTTGATGGGCTCGAACCCCTCGAGCTTCTCCATGGCAAGGAGCATGCCATCGATGAAATCCTGAACGTAAATGAACTCCTTGAGATCGTTGCCATCGCCCCATACCTCCAGTGGATCGTGCCGCTCGACGACCTTGCGCACGAGCGCCGGAATCACGTGTGACGTCTCCCATTCGAAATCGTCGAATTCGCCATATATATTGGCCGGGCGAACGACGCAAACCTTCATCGGCTTGGCGATCTTCGTTGCATACATCTCGCAGACGATTTCAGTAAATCGCTTCATCCAGGCAACGATGAAGTACTTCTCGTAGAACTCGTTGGTCACGTCGTCTTCCTTGACCGGGTAATCCGTCAGCGGATAGACGGTGTTGCTGCTGATGAACAGGAATTTCTGGACCCTCGCCTCGTACGCGGCGTCGAGCATGGACACATTCATCAGGATGTTCGGTGTGAGATGGGCGAGAGGCGTTTTCGCCATCACCGCGGCGCCTGATGTGTTCGCTGCGCACATGAACACATAGTCCGCCCCCTGCACGGCGGCCGCACAATCTTCCTGATGCCGCAAATCGCCCCGCACATACCGGATGCGTTCGTCCTTGAGGACCGGATCCCTGCGATGCAGCGTCGCGGTGACGTTGGCGCCCAGGCCGAGCAATCGCTGGATGAGATTGATGCCGACGAATCCCGTCCCACCGGCCACAAGGACATGTGCATTGCGGAGCATTTCTTGAACTCTGAAGGGTTGAAAGGAGGAAACAGTAGTTCCCCGGGAGCCTACTCAAGGGGCTGCCGAGTCATTTCACAAACTTCCCCGCCTCGTCACGCCTAGAGAGAATCGGGTTCTTGATCGGCCACCACATGCCGTATTCGGGGTCATTCCAGATGATGGTGAACTGGCCACGGGGGTTGTAGTACGTGTTCTGCTTGTAGTGAAAGATCGCCGTTTCTGTGAGCACCACATGCCCGTTGCCGAACTGCGGCGGCACCAGCACCTGATGGCGATTGGTGTCCGAAAGCGTGAATCCCTGCCATTTCCGGAACTGTGCCGAATTCCTGTCGTTGTTCACGACCACCAAATAGAACTTTCCATGAAGGCAGGAAATGAGCTTCCAGGTCTCCTCGTCCCCGTGGACGCCCCGAAGAACGTGGCGGGACGAGACGGAAATGTCATCCTGCACGAACCGCACGTCGATGCCCTGGTTGCGATAGGCTTCTTCATTGTAGGTTTCGACATACTGCCCGCGAAAATCCTCGAACGCATCGAGCTTGATCAGCCTCACGCCTTCGAGCTGGGTCGTCTCCACCTGCATGGTCACGCTCTCCGTTTACGCCGCGAGCGGCCCGTCAGGCCGTCGTTTCCTTGAAATAGTTCTGCTTGCGCAGATACTCGTCCTGGTTGGACACGAACCAGTCCCAGGTCGCCCTTAGCCCGTCCCGCAGCGAGGTGCTCGGATTGTAGTCGATGAGGCGCCTTGCGAGCGAGATATCCATCACGCGCCGATGAAAACCGGCCGGCTTGGTGGCGTCGAATGCGTAGTTGAATTCGATGAAGGAGTGGAGCGCTTCCACCAGTTCCCGGATTGTGTATCCCGTGCCGCTTCCAAGATTGACGAAGCCACCCTTGGTGCCGTGGTAAAGCGCCAGGATGGTCCCTTCTGCCACGTCGCGACTATAGGCAAAGTCGCGCACCGCTAAACCGTCGCCCCAGACCACTACCGGGTCCTCTTTTTTGAAGATGCGGGACATTAGCGTAGGAATGACCATCGCATTGGCCGGGTCGAAGTTGTCCCCCGGCCCGTACACGTTGCAGGGCCGCACAACCGCGAAATTTTCGAGGCCATACTGGATTTGGTAGGCCTTGATCTGCATCTCGGCCATGCGCTTGGCCCACCCGGGGAACATGTCCATGGGGGGGCCGTCCAGGTTCTCCCTTTCGCGGAACACTTCGGCACTTGAGTAGGCGCCGATGGAACTGGTGTAAACGGCCTTCTTTACCTTGTTCAGCCGGCATGCCTCGAGCATGTTGGTGTTGAACATGAGGAGCGGCACGAAGAAACTGGCTGGTTTGGATTTGGTGACCTCGATCGACCCTTTGATACCCGCGACGTGAAAAACGAAATCCATGTCCTTGGTGAGTTCCAGGCAAAGCCGGAAGTCGGTCAGATCGCCGAATACATGGTCGGCGCGCGCATCCACTTCGACGCGGTCGAGCGATACGATCTTCACGCGCGCTCCCGCATCGCAAAGGATGCGGACGATTCCCCGCCCGATGAGACCGGTGCCTCCCGTAATTAGCACATTGCGGCCGCAAAAACTGCGCAGAACCTCTTCTTTGATCACCGTTTGACCCCTCGTTCGAACGCCTCACACGTGCTCATTCCATCACGAAATACGACACCCGCGACGCATGCGGGAAGCGCTTAAGCCTCACATTGTTCAGTCCGAAGGCTTCCATGAGAGCGAGCGTCTCGCCGGGAGAATCCGGATCGTTGAGTTCGTCGAAGCCGATCACGCTGCCTTTCACGAGGCGCGGCTTGATGGCTTCAATGCAACGTCGCGTGGGTTCGTAAAGGTCAAAATCAAAATAGGCGAGTGCCACGATGGTCTCTGGACTTTCCTGCAAAAAGTGCTCGATTTCGATCGTCGCATCCCCCTTGCGCAAAGAGAACTTCTTGATGTGTCCGAGCGGATTGTCCTTCTCCTGCAGTTCCATCACTCGGCTAAGGTACTCGACGTAGTTCTCAGTCACCGCGAGTTCACCCGGCCGCATCATGTCGGACGAGCCATCCTTGGCGGTAACGCTCGGAAACCCCTCGAATGTATCGAAGCCTACGATCTTTCGGTGCCTGTTGAATGGCTCGTAGATGCCACGCAGCGCCGCGAACAGCGCCAGATTCTGCCCCCAACGCGTGCCAAATTCGAGCACACAACCCTGCACGTCTACTATCTGACGGTAGATATGGTCCATGAACAAAACGCGCGACAGAACTTTTGAATTGAGGAACAAGCCCAAATTGGAAATGATCTGATTGTCAGGGATGGGACACCGACGGAAATGTTCGACAAACTCTCCGCGGGTCGCACGTTCGTCGGAACTCTCGTAGGTCTTTATAGTGGACGGGTCAGCCTTTGCCATGATCGCGCTGTTTACCTCGAGTTTCGAATTAATGCGGGGATTAGCATATTACCGCCGTGGGCGATCACCCACGCCCAATAACGAATACGCCCTTCAACGAGTTCGTATTTGTGAGATTCAGCGTCGGCCAGAACGACCCGTATTGGTTTGATCGGCTCACCCTTGAGAATGTCAGCAGCCAGTTCTGAAGGACTCGGCGCGAAGTTGAGCTCATTCTGCAGTGCCTGCTCGACGGTCTGGTAAACCTTTCTATTACCTTCACCATGATCGCTGACATTTATATCCATTGTCGGTAACAAAATGGGTTCAGCGGAAAACGCTTCGCCGAGGCGGCACGCATCGTCGTCACTCATCACGAAGTCTGCCGCCGCAGCGTTTTCGCGAATGTGCACCGGATTGATCGCTTTTGGAATCACGATTACCTCCGGCTGTCGAACTAGCCAATTGAGGACAATCTGGGCAGGAGTCTTATCGTAGCGAAGGCTGATTTCGCGCAACAAATGATCGCCCGGAGAAACGCGTCCCTTGTCCAAGGGACTGTACGCGATGACCGTCACTCTTTCGGCGAGGCAATAGGGAAGGATCCTTCGCTCGATAAAGCGATCGAACAGGTTGTATTCGACCTGATTCGCTGCAACACTCAGCGCCGGAACCGCCAGCATTGCTTCCCGCATCTCTGCGACAGAGAAATTGCTCAGCCCGACATGGCGGACTTTGCCTGCCTCTACAAGTTTCTCGAGCGCCCGCATCGTTTCGTCGATGGGTACTGCCGGGTTCGGCCAATGCACCTGGTATAGATCGATAAAATCGGTTCGCAATCGCCGCAAGGAGCGCTCTGCAGCACGAAGGACATTTTCATAGCTGCTGTTTTCAGGGGAAAACTTGGTGGCAATAAATACCTCGCTTCGGATGCCGCGCACGGCTAGTCCAACCAATTCCTCCGAATGCCCATTTCCATAAACCTCGGCAGTGTCGATAAGCGTCATTCCGAGGTCAATGCCAATCCGCAGAGCTTCAATCTGCTCGGCATCCCGCGTTGAATCAGCCGAAAGCTCGCCGCCAACCCCCATGCAGCCTTGGCCGATTACCGGAATTGATTCCGTAGAGCGACCGAGCGTCCGGTGTCTCATGGAAGCGTGGTCCCATCCGATGTTCCCGTCCAGTTCATCCGTGAATCGGTCGCCATATTACGATTGAGTATCCATCATGAAAGAACGAACCGATCGTGCGTTTTACCTTGACGATCTCGACAACGCCCTGGGACTCTAGCTCCCTCAATCTGGGTAGGAAACCTCGTAGCCAATTCCGCGCCACCGAGAAGCGCGCCGCCAAATAGTCGAAAAGCAAATCCTCATCATAAAGCTCGTAGATTGGCTCAAGGTGGACGCAAAGCTGGGGTCGGCGTTGAATTATGAAATCCAGAAACACATCGAATCGGGTCCCGAGTTGCTCGAGCGCTCCGGCCGTAAAAAGAGCGGATGATGGCCCAAACCGGACGTCGAAATCAGGTGAAAACATGTCAAAAAGATGCCCGTATATTCGTCCGCCATACTTTGGTGCGAGCCGGTCAAGAATTTCCTTGGATGATTCCGCCCAGTCCAGGCCATGCAGTGTCTTGTCGGGGAAAAGCTTATTCATCTCGACTAGATTGAGCCCTGTGCCACTACCGAATTCGAAAATCTCGGTCGCAAGTCCAAGGTAACGCTCGAAGATATACAAATGAAGCACCGCCAGAAAGGAATCTTCAAACTGCGGATCGACAGGCTGCACATAGCAGCCCTCTATCCTCATTGGTCTGTTGCGCTTGACGTATTTCGGGATGAGCGAACTGACATCCCCCTTCTCGATAAAGCTCTCCAGGTTCTCGGACCATCCCTTCTCCCAATGTGCCTTCTTTTCCGGACCCGATTTCGACAGCATCCCCGTGTCGACCGCCTTGACGGCCGAAAGAATCGCCTGGTCACGTTCCGGGCCGTCAAGAATTCGAAAACGAAAATCCCTTGAGGAGATTTCCTTCCGACATCTTTCCGAAAACTCGCCCGGCTCCGCATCGAAGAGACGACAGAAATCCGCCAGCGCGAGCGACGCAAGCCCTGCCTGTGACGATAAAGTCTTCATATGGATCTAAGTCGAATTCAGTCGAATCCGAGCTCGAAAGCGGATTCCGGCTCAACGGCGAACTGGGTCCGCCGGCTCCCCTGCCGTCGCCTCATTTCCCTTCATCAAGAGTTCAAGCGCCGCACGTTTTATGGCAGGGGCATCGAGCCCGTTCATCGCATAGACCCAGTCGCGGCTGCCATAGCGGTAGCAAAATGCGTCGCCGAGTGACAGCCTGCGTAGAGGTAGTGATATGCCCCTTTCCATTAGCGCTGCTGCAACCATGGTGCCGATGCCTCCATTAGCGACGTTATCCTCGATCGTCAGCAAAGCCATAGCGCCGCGGACACTTTGCACCAGGAGATCCGTATTGAGCGGCTTGATGCGATAGAGATCGATTACCCTGGCGTCTATCTGTTCCTCGCCGAGTTCCCGTGCAGCTTTCATCGCAGCCTGCACGAGGTACCCCGACGTCAGCAGCGCCACACCTTCACCTTTCCTGAGGACGGCCAGGCCGTCAGAAAAATCCGCGTCCCGATCGTACAAAGCCGGAAACGTACCCTTCTCAATCCGTACATAGCATGGCGAACGCGCGCGATAGGCAATCCTGGCGAACGCATCGCTGTTGTAGGCGTCTGAGCAGTTGAAAATGCTCAAATTCGGTACTGATGCCATTGCGGCGATATCCTGGATACCATGATGAGTCGGCCCATCTGTACTGTAAGTGAAACCGGCTCCGACCCCGACAATAGTCACGGGGAGTCTCATGCTCCCGAGGTCGACGCTGATTTGCTCAAAGCACCGTAGAGTTGTGAAGTTGACAATGCTATAGATAAACAAGATCTTCCCGCTCAAGGCCAATCCGGCGGCGAGCGAGACCATATTTTGTTCGGAAATGCCAACATTAAAGTATTGGCGAGGGAAGTCCCTCTTGAATCGCTCAAGGCTGAAGGCCCCGTGGTCTGCGGTGAGCACGATCAGGTTTCTATCTTTCGTAGCGAGATCGTACACGCTGTCGAAAAACGCATCGCGCATATCTGCGTCAGGCTGCCGCATCTACTATCCTTTTCAGATTCTCGGTGAGTTCCTTTCTCGCCTGTTCCAGCTTGGCACCAGCGATTCCCCCGTGATGCCAAGCGAGTTCCCCCTCCATGAAGGACACGCCTTTGCCCTTCACGGTGTTGGCAATCACCACGAGCGGCCGCTTGTCACGACGTGAAGCGACGCCCGCGAATGTGCGCTGTATTTCCGCCATGGAATGTCCGTCGATTTCGCGCGTATCCCAGCCAAACGCATGCCACTTCTGTGCGATGGCGCCCAGCCGATTGATATTCTCGGTAAAGTCGTTGACGCATTGCCCGTTGCGGTCGACGACTGCAATTAGGTCGTTCAGTTCGTGATGCGCCGCGAACATCGCCGCTTCCCATACCGAGCCCTCATAACATTCCCCGTCACCCAGCAGGACCACGGTTCGATATTGCCTACCATCGAGCTTGGCCGCGAGGGCCAAGCCTGCTCCAATGCCGAGGCCATGGCCGAGCGACCCGCTGTCGATCTCCACGCCGGGAATGCCGCGGTCCGGGTGCTCGCCCAGGATACCGCCACGATTGAGCCGGCCGAGTTCGGCGGGATCAAAATACCCGAGGTCGGCCAGGATGACATAGAAGGCCGCGCCGACATGACCTTTGCTGAGGATGAACCGATCGCGGTCTTGCAAATTTGGGTCGCGAGCGTCGAACCGTAGCGTACCGCCGTGATACAAGGCTACCAATAGATCCGTACAGGACAGCGCTCCACCGACGTGACCCTTGTCGGCCGCGGCGATCGTTTCCACGATCTTCAGCCTGATCGCCGCTGCCTTGGCTTCGAGCTGGCGTAGCTCCATCAAAACGGCCCCTTGAACTTGTTCTCGTAACTGTAGAAATCGTCCCTCGACAGATCCGTCTCGGCGAGCCCTAGCTTTGCCTCGATCGCTCGTACGATATCGACCGCGTTCGGATAGAACTCGTTCTCCAGCGGCCGGGTGCAGGGGCATGGCGTTTCTGCGAACCCGATGCGGGCAACGGGGGACTTCAGCGCACCGAAACAGCCTTCGTACACCTGGGTCGCGATTTCCGCGCTGAACCCGCAATTGATCCAGTCGTTGTCCGCAACGATGCAATGACCGGTCTTTCGAACAGAAGCAAGCACCGCTTCGCGGTCGAATGGCGCAACTGACCGGCAATCGACCACTTCGACGCTAACGCCCCGTCGGGCCAGGATCTTCGCTGCATGCACCGCTTCCACATTCATCCACGACGTTGCCACCACGGTGACATCCTTGCCCGCGTGAAGGACTTGCGCTCCATGCAGGGGAAGCGGGTTGCTACCCTCGTACACCTCGCCTTCGACATCATAGAGCCAGCGATGCTCGATAAATATGACCGGATTGTCATCGCGAACGGCGGCGATCAGCATCCCCTTGGCGTCATTGGGCGTCGATGGCATGACCACCTTCAACCCGGGAATGTGGGCAAACCAGGACTGCAGTGACTTGCTGTGCTGGAACGACTGTCCCCAGCCGCGTCCGATGATCGCCCGGATCACCATTGGAACCGCCATATTTCCGCCGGATCCGTAGCGGTGCATCGCGATCATGTTCACGAGCTGATTGAGTCCGAGCAGCAGAAAATCAACCCGCATGTGAACGTGCACAGGCCGCATGCCGTTGATCGCGGCGCCCAGGCCGAATCCGGTCATCGCGTCTTCGGCGAGCGGCGTGCTGAAACAGCGGTCCGGGCCGAACTCTTCCTTCAGGCCCCTGGTGCTGTTGAAAATCCGCTTGTGGTCGCCGACATCGATACCGTAGGTGAACACGCCGGGATCGCGCCGCATTTCCAGCACCATGGCTTCGTTGAGCGCGTCGCGATAGGAAAGAATGCGGCTCATGCGAGCACATCCTTGTACAGCTCTGCAGAGTGCGGGAACGGCGCATCCAGCGCCTTGCGGATGCTTTCCGCGATCCTGCTATCGATTGAATACTCGATCTCTACGATCTCGGCATCAGGAACCCACTGCAGAAGCTTTTTGCGCATAACGTCGAGTGGGTCGGCCCTGGTCCAGGGTTCGGACTCTTCCCTCGCCCGGTAGCCCTGATTGAAGTCTTCGTTGACGCCGACATGCTCGAGGTAGCGATAGTATTTGAGGTGGAGGAACGCCGGGCGTCCTCTGGCACGGACCGAATCCGCAGCCTGTTTCGCCCGATCGTGAATGACCTCGGCATCGGTCGATTCGTCGCGAAATACATCGCAGTGAAACCTCGACGCAATGTCGGTAATCGAATCGTAGCCGTGCCGTTCCGAAACAGGGCTGTGTACTGCGTACCCATTGTCCTCGCACACAAAAAGCACGGGCAGTTTCATCGCACACGCTGAATTCAGGCTCTCCCAGAACACACCCTCGTCGATCGCGCCATCGCCAAAGAATGCAGCGACGAGCCGACCGTTCTTCCGACATTTGTTGGCGAATGCCGCGCCGACGGCAATCGGGATGGTCGTGCCGACGATTGCCGATGTGCAGATCAGCCCGTCGTCGGGTGCGGTCAGGTGCATGGACCCGCCCTTGCCCTTCGCCATACCCGTCGCCTTGCCGTACATCTCGGCAAAAAACCGGTCGGTTTCGCCCGTCTTCGCAAGATAGATACCGTGGCTGCGATACGTTCCCAGCACCTGGTCCGCCGGCGCAAGTGCGTGGCATACGCCAACGCAGATGGCTTCTTCGCCCGCGGACATGTGCATGGGCGTCTTCATGGCGTCAGTCTGATAGTCCTTGCGAATGGCTTTTTCTGCCGCGCGGATCAGATATAGCTTGCGATAAAGCGTGAGGTTGAGGTCCTGGCGATTCAATGCGATTCCCTATTGATAGTGCATCAGGTGACTTTAAACAGCGTGTCACCCGCGCCGGGTGCGGCACGGCAATGCGAACTCAGAAAGATGCCCAGAACGGCGAGCGTCAGCGACACGTAGATTGCGCCACCCGCCATCATCCCGGCCAGGTTTGCGATTGGTATCCGTTCGACGCTGTGAATCTCTTCATCATGGGGGCGGCGCGCAGAGAATTCGTTTTCCGACACATCGACCCGAAAGACGTAGGACAGCCTTGGCATGCGGGTCGAGGATATCGCTATTGGGGGCATCGGAATGTAGCGGCCCAGATCCGGAATCACGATCCCGGCCTCTTCCGCAAGCTCCCGGGAAGCCGCATGAACCGGATCCTCGCCATGCTCCACAGCGCCCGCCGGCAGCTCCAGCGTCATATCGGCGATAACCGGCCGCCTCACCCTCACCATCGCGATCGCTTCCCCGTTCACCACGGGCAGCACTGCGACCTGACGCTGGTGGTACTCGACCGTGAAATATCCGCCTCTGTTCCACACGGAAAACCAGGGGTTTTCATGGACGGCCTGCGCCGGCAACAGCTTGGGACAGGCAATCTCGGACAGGCGTCGGTCCCAGTCCGCACGCGGCGGGAAGGAGGCATCGTTGAATCTGGCCATACTATCTTGCGAGAACCGTTGCACCCGCGGCAATGCGTTCGCGCCAATAGTTCAGCAGGTCACGCATGGTTTGCTCGAACGGAATCCGGGGCTCCCATCCGGTATGACGACGGAACTTGCCCGTGTCCGGCACCTGAAGATCGGCGTCGATCGCCCGCAGACGCGCCGGATCTAATTCCACCCGTATGTCCTTGCGGGTCGAGAGGGACAGGAGATGATCCAGCATCTGACCTACCGTGCAGGAATGGGTTCCCCCGATGTTGTAGGTTTCCCCGGGAACGGGGTTCACGGTCACCAGCAGGTGGTAGGCCCGCACCGCATCGCGCACATCAGCCCAGGTCCGCAACGAATCAAGATTGCCGACCTTGACCACGGGAGGCAGGCGCCCCTGCTCGATCAGCGCAATCTGCTTGGCGAACGTCGATTCAGCGAAAACATCGCCACGTCGCGGACCGGTATGCGTGAACATGCGCGTCGTCATTACCTTCTGCCCATATGCCTCCGCATGATAGCGACCGAGTAGATCGGTCCCGACCTTGGAGATTGCATACGGGGACGCGGGATGAAAACCGCATTCCTCATTGATCGGGAGCATTTCCCGGGAAACGCGCCCGTACACCTCGGACGACGCGCAGACATGCACCACGGGGCTGATACCGGGACACCGTCGCAGCGCTTCGAGCAGGCGCTCTGTGCCCAGAATGTTCGTGTCCAGCGTATCCAGCGGCGCCGTGAAGCTTGTTGTCGGATAGCTCTGCGCCGCCAAGTGGAAAACGTAGTCTGGCCGTGCTTCCTCGACGACATTCGCCAGTGAAATATAGTCGCGCAGATCGCCGGACAGGAACCTCAATCGGTCTCCCCGATTTGCGCGGTCCAACAAGTGCGAAACATTATCCAGTGGGCTGCGCCAGCGGCACATGCCGTAGAGTACCCAGTCGGTCTCCTCGAGCAAAAAATCCGCGAGGTGCGACCCGACCATGCCAGTTATTCCGGTAATCAGAGCTTTCGTCATCTGCATCATGGCTTATGAATTTCCGCTTTGACGGGCACGCCGCAGCCTCCGAACGGCCTCGCACGAATTGGTGGCGTGTGGTCCCGCCTCAATAGCATCGTCGGTTGCGTTCATCGCGGTTCAAGGGCGGCAGTCGGCACGGTTTCCGTGGACCACGGCAATTTCATTCGTAAAGTGCCGATCCAGGGCCCTAGATACTCTTCCCTCATGTAGCCGGTGTCGACGATTTCGAATCTCAAGACCTCCCGCTCGCGCACGTGATGTCGATCAACCGAGTTGTCGTTGATGAATACGGTTACCGTGTAAATCCCGTCGTTGAACAATCGTCCCGGGTAGTTACAGGATGTCCGGTACACCCCGACCGGGAAAGTCCGCTCCACCCATGGATCGTAAGTCGCAGTAGTGGAACTCATGTTGCCGGAAGCCACCACCATTTCACCACGGGCATTGTGAAGGTGAAAGGAAACTACAATTCGACTGCATTCCTGCAATACCCAGTACTCGACGCTAACCTTGAAGCTTCTCTGGATATCAACTTTGCCCGGCTCCATATCTTCGCAGAAAACGGACATCGACTTGAGTCTCACGCAATGATCGCCCGGGGCCTTGGCGGGATCATTCCACTCGACGAACTCGTGTGCCTTGGCGCCCTCATGCAGATACCGGTCCACTACTTCGTTCGCTTCCTTGTCGATAATGGTTCTGCCGCACTCCAACAAAACCGCTCGAGAGCAAAGGGAACGGATGGCGGTCATGTTATGGCTTACGAAGAGTACAGTCCGGCCCTTCATCGCCACATCGCCCATTTTTCCCAGGCATTTTCTCTGGAATCCCGAATCGCCGACCGCCAGCACTTCGTCCACGATCAGGATTTCGGGCTCCAAGTGCGCTGCCACCGCAAATGCAAGGCGAACATACATGCCACTGCTGTAACGCTTCACCGGCGTGTCGAGGAATTTCTCGACCTCCGCAAACGACACGATTTCGTCGAGCTTCCGTCTGATCTCCGCGCGTGACATGCCTAGGATCGCGCCGTTGAGGAAGATGTTTTCCCTGCCGGTCAGTTCCGGATGAAAGCCCGTTCCCACCTCAAGCAGACTTGCCACCCGCCCTCTGATGCTTACCCTCCCCTCGGAAGGTTCAGTGATTCGGGACAGAATCTTCAGAAGTGTGCTCTTCCCCGCGCCATTACGCCCGATGATGCCTACTACCTCGCCGTGCCTGATTTCAAAGCTCGCATCGCGCAGGGCCCACACCTCCTCAAGTTCATCGCCGTCAATGATGGGCCGGCCATGAACCATATCACGGGCCTTTCGCAGGAAATTCTGCGCCCCGCGGGCGATCACGTCACGCAGGACAGTATAGCGTTCGCGCCGGCTCTCATGGCCGATGATGTACTTCTTTCCCAGACGCTCAGCCTGTATGACGACGTCCGGCATGTCAGATCAAATCCGCAAAGGTTTTCTCTGTGCTGCGAAAACTCCTGATCCCCCACCACAGAAAGAACGTGACGATCCCGAGACTCAATCCGAAGCCCGGCCCATAAAGCGGGCTCGCGCCGCCCAGGATGCACCACCGAAACCCGTCGATGACGCCGACCATCGGGTTCAAGCTGTAGAGCAAACGCCACTGGTCCGGCACGATGCCACTGCTGAACCCGACGGGAGAAATATACAGGCCGATCTGGAGGATGAAGGGAATCACATATCGAAAATCGCGGTATTTTACGTTGAGCGCAGTAATCCAAAGACCAGGCCCCAAACTCGCAAGTAACGCCAGCACCACAAATGCCGGTAGCAGCAGAATCTGCCAACCCGGCGCGAAGCGATACCACAGCATGACCGCGATCAGGATGACCAGGCTGACCAGGAAGTCGATCAATGCCGTAACAATCGTCGCCGCCGGAATAATCACTCGCGGGAAGTAAACCTTGCCGATGAGATTGGCGCTGGCGACCAAGCTTTCCGCGGCGCCGCCCAGCGCCGAGGAAAAAAGGTACCACGGCAGCATGCCGGCGAAAACCATCAGCGCGTAAGGAACTTGGCCGTCACTGGGGAGCTTGGCGAGCTTGCCGAACACGACCGTGAACACAACCATGGTGAGGAACGGCCTCAACACCGCCCATGCGACACCGATCAGCGTCTGCTTGTAGCGCACCGCCACGTCGCGCCAGGCGAGGATCAGGAACAGCTCGCGGTAGTGCCAAAGGTCGCGCCAATAGTGCACTTCAGCACGGCCGGGCTCGATGATGAGAATTTCTTCTTTCATTCCGATCGATGCCCCTATCTATCCGCATGAGTCATGCGTCTTCATCCATGGCCACAGGTGCTCGATCTGTGTATCAAGCGGGTTACGAAGCGTGCCGGCCGCAACGCAGATTCGTTGTTGAACAGTATCCCGTTGCAGGCAAAAAGGGCGTAGACCACGCGGTAATTCACAACCATCCAGTACGCGGCTGCTTTCGCCGCGGCATACGGGCTGCGCAACCAAAATGGCGTGGATGCATTTTCAACGGCTGCCTGCGCGTCACCGAAGCACTCGCTGGATCCGGCATTGCAGAAGCGAATAGGTTCGCCGAGGAAACGTATTACATCTAGAAGGTTCACCGTGGCGTTCACGATGCTGTCGATGGTCTCCACCGGCTGCTCGAAGGAGAGCCCCACTGGGGCTCTGGCCGGAAAGGTTGTAGATCTTCTGCGGCATCCATTTGCGACGCACCTGGATTGCGCTGCGGAAATCCTACTGGACCCATGGTGTCGAGCTTCACCTGCTGCAGGACTTGCAGCCGTCGCAGGTTCTCGAAGCACCCCACCTGCGCATGGCGCAAAGTGCAGATCACCTCGTAGCCTCTATCAAGGAGCAATCCAGCCAGATTCGCACCATCTTGCCCGGAGACTCCAATTATCAGTGGGCGCATCACTTGGCCACCTTATCTTCAAGACACATGCGAGTAGCGTTAACGCGTGCGAGGCGTCTGAGGCGGGCGTCTGGCCGGTTTTCCCGTACCATCAACTCCAGGCTCACCCTTCCCTCGCGCCGAATTGTTGCGAAAAGAAGGCAACGGTCTTCGCAAGCCCCTCTTCAAGCGGTGTTACGGGTTGCCAGTCGAGTCGTGCCTTGGCCAATGAGGTATCCGGCTGGCGCTGCCTCGGATCGTCGGCAGGCAAAGGAAGGTATTGGATATCCGATGTCGTGCGGGTGAGCTCAATCACCTTTCTGGCCAGTTGAAGAATGGTGAATTCCTCCGCGTTTCCGAGATTTACCGGACCGGTGAAGTCGTCGGGGCTATCCATGAGGCGCACCAGCCCGTCAACTAGGTCCTCCACGTAGCAGAAGGACCGAGTCTGGCTGCCATCGCCGTACACGGAAACGGGCTTGCCTTTTAGCGCCTGAACAATGAAGTTGGATACGACGCGCCCATCATTGGGGTGCATGCGCGGGCCATATGTGTTGAATATGCGGGCGACCTTGATGCGCAGTCGGTGTTGGCGGTGGTAGTCGAAAAACAGGGTCTCCGCACAGCGTTTGCCTTCGTCGTAGCAAGCGCGCAGCCCGACCGGGTTGACGTGTCCCCAGTAGTCTTCGGTCTGTGGGTGGACTTTCGGGTCGCCGTAGACTTCGCTTGTGGAGGCCTGCAGGATCCTGGCCTTCACTCGCTTGGCCAAGCCGAGCATGTTGATAGCGCCATGGACGGAGGTCTTTGTCGTCTGGACGGGGTCGTACTGGTAGTGAATCGGCGCGGCCGGGCAAGCAAGGTTGTAGATCTCGTCCACTTCCACGAAAAGCGGGAAAGTGATGTCGTGGCGCATCAGCTCGAAGTGAGGATTGCCGATGAGGTGCGCGATGTTGTCCTTGGTGCCGGTGAAGAAGTTGTCGACGCACAGGACGTCATGGCCGTCCCCGACCAGGCGCTCGCAGAGGTGCGAGCCGAGGAAGCCCGCGCCCCCTGTGACGAGAATTCGCTTTCGGATGCTGTATGTTCTCATTGTGTCTTTATCCGGCCGATGCAAGCCTTCTCTGATACGGGCGGCCGTCGATGCCGCGAAGGACGGTCGATCCCGCAGGTCCCGTCTTGCACGCTACCGCCCTGCAAGGCACTTTCCATGCCTCGCATGAGCCACCGACCCGTTCGCCCTACAACGGTCCGGCAAGTCCTGAATTTTCGGCGCCCGGTGGCGCTTCTAACCTGCCGCCACCAGCCAGTCGCGGCTCACGGTGAGCCGGTTCGTTTTTCCGATGAGATCGAGGAGCACGACTGCGCGCGCTTCCCCGGACTCGATTTCGAACACGCCCTCCAGGCCCGCGAACGGCCCTGCCGCGAAGCGCACCCGCTCGCCCGCGGCGAACGGCGAAGTCCGCAACCGATGGCACCCGGTTTCCGGGTCCACCGCGTCGCGAAGCGCTTCCACGATGCCCTTAGGCACCAGCGCAGGCGCGCCGCAAAAACGCACCAGGTCCGTGACACCCGGGGTCGAGCGCACCGGAGCGAGGCTGCGCCCGGCGTCCTCTGCATTCAGGAACAAGTAGCGGGGAAAGAGAGGCTCGACGATTTGCGCCCAATGGCCCGCCTTGCGACGCAGCCCGACGATGCGCGGAAGGTGAACTTCGAAGCCCTGGTTCTTCAGGTTCGCCTCCGCAGCGGCCTCCCGGCGCGGCTTGCACAGCACGGCATGCCAGCGACTCATCGCGACTTGGCCTCCGGTCGCTGGTCCACTTCGCGGCGAAGCTGGTCGATCTCCACTCTCAGCGTTTCGTATTCCGCCATCTTGCGGCGCAGAAAGTCCAGGGTAATGACGGCCTTCTGTTCGATGCCGCGCGGAGTCAGCAGGTACGCGTAGGCAAGCTTGTTGTTGCTGTTGCGGAAGTTGCGCGCCTTTATCCAGCCCTTCTCAATCAGCGCATTGACGCAGTAATTCACCTTGCCCAGGCTCACGCCCATTTCCTGGGCAAGCTCCCGCTGGGTAAGACTGGGTTTCGCTTCGATCAGGCGAAGGAGCCGATAGTGTGCTTCATCCATCCCATGCCGCCGGTGGTCGTGTGTTCAACCGTTGAACGCAGATTGTCGGCGCTGCGGAAGGGGAATGTCAAGGGGTAGGCAAGTCGCAGCGGCGCGCTGCGACTCCGGCACCATCGTCCCTCAGGGATGAGAAACGAGGCTCGTGATCGGCTCGATTTCGAGCTGGAACGCTTCGGGGCTTGCGATCAGGTTCTTCAGGGCCTGCAGCTTGGGCAGGTAGTTGCGCGTTTCCTCCGGCAGCGCAAGCGCAGCGTAATTGGATGGGAGACCCTTCGCCAGATTGCGTTCGATCGCGCGTGCAACCGCCTTTTCACCCCAGTTGTACGCGGCGAGCGCCAATTGCCAGTCGTGAAAGAGCCCGTGGAGCGCTTCCAGGTAATCGAGCGCGGCCTTGGTTGAAGACACTACATCGGCGCGGGCATCGAATTTCGGACCCTGCGGCAGATTGTATTCGCGCGCCGTCGACGGTATGAACTGCCAAAGTCCGTACGCCTCGGCAGGCGACATGGCATTCGGGTCGTATCCGCTTTCGATCATGGGAAGCAACGCCAACTCCATGGGCAATCCCCGCTTGGCGATCTCCTCGGTGACGTAAGCGAGGTGCCGGCGGCTTCGGTCGAGGATCCCCTTGAGAATTCGCGGCCGCCCGAGATACCAGGACTGCCAGCGCGCGACGAGCGGTGTATTCAGGTCCGGGATGGCAAACCCGTCGCGAATGCGGTCCCAGAGGTTTGCGAACTCTCTTGCCCCCGGCGCGACAGTCTCGTGCACGGAAGCAGGTACGGCCACCTCCGGCGCGAGGAGAAGGTCTTCCAATCGGATAGGCTGCGCCGCAGCCGCACCGACAGCGGGCACTGAGACCTTGGAGTCGACCTGGTGAGAAACGCTGAACAGTTCAGCGGGCGAGCCCGCCGCGATGGCGGAACTCGCCCATAGAATCAATGGAACTGCGACTGACTGCCGCACTGGCCGCTCGACTACGCGCAACAACCAAGATCAACTTGGGCTGGCAGGAGTACCCGGCAGTGACGGCGTCGGAGTAACCGGCGTCGGGGTCGTCGGCGGCAGCGCCGGCGGCAGCGCCGGCGGCTGCGCTTGCGGCGCGGTAGGCGTTACCGGCACTACCGGCGTCACGGGCAGATTCAACTGTATCTGCATCTGCTGCGTCTGCTGCTGCACCTCCTGCACCGCCTGTTGCAGTTGCTGCACCTGTTGCTGCACTTGCGCGGGCGTGAGCGCGGGCGCTGCGGGCGCGGGCGGAGTCGGAGCAGGCGTAGGTGCCGCAGGCGGCGTGGGCACAGCGGCACCCGCCGTGACGGCCTGTTGGAACGCCTGGGTCGCCGCCTGGACCGCAGTCTGCAACGCTGCGGCGGCAGCGGCAGCGGCCTGCGCAGCAACCTGCTGTGCGGCGGCGTTGGTAGGCGCAGCGGCGGCAACCTGCGCCGCAATCTTGGCCGTATTCTGTGCGGCGGCGGCCTGCGCCGAAGCCTGCACCACGACCGGCGTGTTGATCGGTACCGCTACCGCGCTCGCCTGAGCCAGTTGGGCGGCTACGACCGGCGCGACCGCCGCAGCCTGCGCGATCGGGGACGGCACCGGGGGCGGTGCGGTGGGCGGCGCGCTCGTGAAGGTGCCGGTCGGAATATTCGAGATCCCAAGGGGCGTCTGCAGGGCCAGTGAGCCGACGCTCACCGCGGCGGTAATCACGTTCTGGATGTAGAGGACAATTCCGTCCGTGCCTCGTACCCCGATCGTCGCGGTACCCACGGTCAGCTTGAACGCGTCGCGATTGGTGGCGCCGATCACCCCGGTGACGAAGCGCAGTCCGCCTTGCACCAACTGGAACAGGATGTTGCTGTCCTTGACCTGCTTGGCGTTGTACTGGTACTGGCGCACGGCGAACTGGGTATTGGGCTGCAGCACGACGATCTGCCCGTCCTCGAACTTCACCACCGCCGTGCTCTTGTCCCCAGTGCTCAGCATCACTCCGGGATCCAGGAGGTCACCAATCTTGAGGGCCTTTGCAGGTGCAGTACCGTACTGGCCGCTCAGGGTGCCTTCCAGCTCATGCACATATGCGGCGGCCGCGAACGCATTCGCGACCGGCATCATGAGGACGACCGCGAGCGAGAGAACTCGAAGAAGAGTTTGCATGTGCCTCGTCCTTTTTGTTCACACCACTACATCGGCCGTTTCGCCCCGTCCCGGGAACGAGGATTCGCCCCGGTTCGAACCCCTTGTCGGCTCTCTGGTTATCGTATGCATTCTAGACGATTTTTCAGGGCGTCAAGTGACGTTTTGCACAGTAGGTCAACGCGTCTTCTTGCGATTGCCAATTTGGCAAGCTGGTCGGCCTGCCGGACCGCGGTCCGGCTCCAGTTTTCGCGGATTTCCCCTTTTTGGTGCGTGTCGAGCCGGTCCCAGAGCGCGAGCCCCAGATCCGACACCGTGATTTGCACCTGCGGTTCCCAGGGCCCCAGGCGCATGGCCAGGGCCAGCGCCTGAAACAGCTCCTCGTCGATCCGGCCAAGGCGGTATTTCATCGTCGCGATGCTCGTCCAGGAATACGGGGACGTCGGGCGCCGGGCGGCAGCCTGCTGGAAATGCAGCAGGGCGAACTCGGTATAGACGTTCCACTGGCCCTTGGGGTCGAACGCGGCCGAAGCGAGATCGTAGGCAGCGCCCAGATGATCGTGCAGCGAAGGATCCTCGGGCGTGAGCTTTTGAGCCGCGCCCAAGGCATCGACCGCGCGTTGCCACTGCTCCTGGGAGGGGACGGTGCGCTTCTGCGCCCAGGAAGCCACCTGGAAGCGCGCGCGCAGGGAGACCCAGTCGGCGAGGCCGCGGCGGCCGGCTTCGTAGGCGGCCCCGCCCAGCAGGGCTATGCCCAGCAGGGCGATGAGGATTCGGGGTGCTCGATTGACGAATGTCAAACGCAGATCCTTCGCGGAGTTTACGCTGAGCGAAGCCGAAGGGCGCAGGATGACACTGTTGAACCGGCCGAAGTCAAAGCCGCCAGAACGATATTCCGTTCCCGTTCAACGCGTCGCGGTCGAGCTTCGACTTCACGTCGACGACCACGCCGCCCGGCTTGAGTTTTTCGAGAAGCCTTTCGACCGGGTGCTCGACGTATTCCTTGTGGGCGACCGCGACGACGATCGCGTCGGCGCGGGGAAGGTCGGCCCATTCGTGCAGTGCCTCCCCATATTCCTCCCTCGCCTCGTCAGGATCTGCAAGAGGATCGTGCACGAATACCTTGACTCCGTAATTGCGCAACTCGGCAATGATGTCGATCACCCGGGTGTTGCGGATGTCGGGGCAGTTCTCCTTGAAGGTGAGCCCCAGTAGGTTCACGGTCGCCCCGGCAATTGGACTGCCCCTGCCTGTCATGAGCTTGACCGTCTTCTCGGCGACGAACTTGCCCATGCCGTCGTTGATCCGCCTGCCCGACAGGATCACCTGGGGGTGGTAGCCGATCGCCTCGGCCTTATGGGTCAGGTAATAGGGATCGACGCCGATGCAATGCCCACCCACGAGCCCCGGGCGAAACGGGAGGAAGTTCCACTTGGTCCCCGCCGCTTCGAGCACTTCGAGCGTGTCCAGCCCCAGGCGATCGAAGATCATCGAGAGCTCGTTCATGAGCGCGATGTTGAGGTCGCGCTGCGTGTTCTCTATCACCTTCGCCGCTTCGGCGACGCGGATGGACGATGCCCGATGGACGCCTGCCGTAACGACCGCTCCGTACAGAGCCGCCACCTTGTTCAGCGTCACCTCGCTGTCGCCCGAGACGACCTTGACGATGCGCGACAGCGTGTGTTCGCGGTCGCCGGGATTGATCCTCTCGGGTGAATATCCCACGCTGAATTGGGCCTTCCACTTCAGACCCGAGCAGCGCTCGAGGACGGGCACGCACACCTCCTCGGTCGCACCCGGATAGACCGTGGATTCGTAGATCACGGTCACGCCCTGCTTCATGTGACGGCCGACGGTTTCGCTCGCCCCCAGCAGCGGCCCGAAATCGGGCTGGTGCGCCGCGTGCACCGGCGTGGGAACCGCCACGATCACGAAGTCCGCAGCGGCGAGGGCGGCAGCGTCGCTGGTCAGCTCCAGACCCTGCGCCGAGCGAAGCTCCTCGCGCGTGGCCTCGCCCGTCGAGTCCTCGCCGCCCGTCAGCTCGCCGATTCGCCTTCGCGATATGTCGAAGCCGATGGTGCGAAATTTTCTTCCGAACTCGACGGCGAGCGGCAGGCCCACGTATCCTAGGCCGACCACTGCGACAACGCTTCGGTCCATCAGGCTCTCCCAATACCAACCGGTCAAACGCGATAGTAGCTTCGATACCAGTCCACGAAACGCCGCACGCCTTCCTCCACGGTCGTTTTCGGAGCGAACCCCACCGCGTTCTGAAGCTCGCCGATGTCGGCATTGGTCGCTGGAACGTCGCCCGGCTGCAAGGGCAGCAGGACTTTTTCCGCATTCTTGCCGAGACAGGTCTCGATCGCGTCGATGTAATCCATGAGTCCGACCGGCCTGTGATTGCCGATATTGTAGATCCTGTAGGGCGCCCAGCTCGTGGCCGGGTCCGGCTTCGCGGCATCGAAAGCCGGCGATGGCCGGGCGGGCATGTCCGCGACCCTGACCACGCCTTCGGCGATGTCGTCGATGTAGGTGAAATCCCTGACCATGTTGCCGTGGTTGAACACCTTAATCGGCTCGCCTTCGAGAATCGCCTTGGTGAAGAGAAACAACGCCATGTCCGGCCGCCCCCAGGGCCCGTACACGGTGAAGAACCTCAGTCCCGTAGTGGGAAGTCCGAACAGGTGGCTGTAGGTGTGCGCCATCAGCTCGTTGGATTTCTTGGTCGCCGCATACAGGCTTACCGGGTGATCCACGTTGTCATGCTCGACGTACGGCAGGCGGGTATTGCCGCCGTAGACGCTCGAGCTGCTGGCGTAGACCAGGTGTTCGACGTCGTTGTGCCGGCAGCCCTCGAGGATATTTACGAAGCCGACCAGGTTGCTGCTCACGTAAGCCTGCGGGTTCAACAGCGAGTGGCGCACGCCGGCCTGTGCGGCGAGGTGGATGACGCGCGCTGCGCGCTCGCGCGAGAAAAGGCTGCGCATGTCCGCTTCGTCGGCGATGTCGAGTCTTTCGAACCGGAAGTTCGCGCTCCTGCGCAGGTACTCCAGGCGGGCTTCCTTGAGCCGAACATCGTAGTAGTCGTTCAGGTTGTCGATGCCGACGACCTCGTGACCTGCGCCAAGGAGACGGCCGCAGACGTGCATGCCGATGAAGCCGGCAGCTCCGGTGATGAGGTATTTCAAGTAACCACCCTTACCACCCCGGCGCTTCGCGCCACCCCTCCTTGGCAGGAGGGGAACTGGTGGTGCCGAACATTTACTCCCCTCCTCGACGAGGAGGGGTGTCGCCGAAGGCGACGGGGTGGTTGATTCGCACCCAGGATCACGTCACTACAGCGATGTGCGGCGCTTTTCCGATGATTGACTGCGGTGTGTCGCGAACGAGTCTCCAGGACTCCTCCTCGCCCACGATCGCTGCCGCCGCAACGCGTCCGGGCTCGAGCTCGGGAGGCCGATGCTCGAGGTTGTGAGCGTCCGAGGCAAGAATCGAGACCCAGCCGCGCTCGAGCAGGTCCACCGCGCGGTCCCTCGCGTGCTCGCCGAACCGGCCTTCCACCGAACCCGCGGTGAGTTGCAGCATGCAGCCCATCGTGACGAAGGGCGTGAGCTTGTTCACGTCGTCCATGATCTGCTTGTTGCGCTCCGGATGCGCGATCATCGGGCGGATCCTGTTCTTCAGGAGCCAGCCGACGAACTTGTCGCTCCCCACGGGGACGTGGCTGTGCGGGAATTCCAGGAGCAGGATCTTGTAGCCGTCCCGCTCGCCGAGAAAAGGGATCCGGCGCTGCGCGACGAGGTCCATCACTTCGGGACCGATACGCACCTCGCCGCCGAGGCCGAGCCTGAGCGGAATATTTCGCTTATCGAGTTCAGCTTGAAACGCGGCCAGATCACGGCTGATCGAGGGCAGGTCGTTCTCGTAGCGGCCGACATGCACATGAGGCGTCACGATCGAGAACGCAATGCCGCTCGTGACGGCATGCCGGGCCAGCGCGATCGCCTCCTCGAGCGTTTCCGGCCCGTCGTCGATGCCCGGAAGCAAGTGGCAGTGGAGGTCGATCATTTCTTGCGCGATTCCCGCATTGTCATCCCGAGCGAAGCGAGGGATCTGCTTGTCACGTTCAAATGCAAGAAGCAGATTCTTCGCGCTTCGCGTTCAGAATGACATTGTTGAACCTTCCCGCGACTCCTACGCGGCCGCCTTCCGCTTCTTGCCGCCGTAGGCGCCGTAGTACCGCTTGTAGCCGTACTTGGAGTAGCCTGTGTACTCGCCGTAGTACTTGTCCGCGCGCTCGAAATCGAGCTTGTTGAGCGCAACCCCGATGATGTTGCAGTGTGCCCGCCTGAGGCGCTTGACGCCGTTGCGCGCGAGCTGGTACGGGGTTTCGTCCGCCTTGACAAGGTACACCAGCCCGGTGCAATGACGGGCGACGACCAGGGCGTCGCTCACGAGCTGCACGGGCGGCGAATCGATGATAACGATCTCGAACATCTCCTGGAGCTTGACGAGCGTATCCTCAAAGCGCTTGGAGAGCAGCAACTCGAGCGGGTTCGGCGGGACCGTGCCCGAAGGTATCACGTACAGCTCCGAGCCTTCGGCCTTGAATATGCACTCCGTGGGAGGAGTATTGCCCGAGACAAGCGTGGACAGGCCGGGCGCGTTCGGCTCCCTGCCGAAGAGCTTGCCGATCGACGGACGCCGCATGTCGGCGTCGACCAGCACCACGCGCTTGGTCTGCGAGAATGCGAGCGCGAGGTTGGTCGCGAAGGTGGTCTTGCCCTCTCCGGGAACCGACGAAGTCACCACGACCGCCCGATGCGGCTCGTCGATCGCCGAGAGCAGAATGCCGGTGCGCGCGGTGCGAATGCCCTCGGAGAACATCGCCTGCGGATTCTGCTCGACGATGCGCTCGGTCTTCACGCCCCGTTCGCTGACGACGGGCAGCGATGCCAGGACCGGGAGTCCGAGCTTGCTTTCGACGTCCGCCGAGGTCTTCAGCGTGCTGTCGAGCCGCTCCAGCAGCAGCGCCAGCATGACTCCGACAAAGAGCCCTATGATCAGGGCGACCAGGACCATCTGGCGCCTGTCCGGCTTGTAGGGTCCGGAAGGCGGAATTGCCGGGTCGACCACGCGCGCGACCGTGCTTTGCAGATCGCCCGCGGCATTGGTCTCCTTGTAGCGGCCGAGGAACATGTCGTAGAGCTGCTTGTTCGCCGCGACGTCGCGCTCCAGGATGCCGAGCTGGAATTCCTTGCGGTTGATATCCTGGATTTCGCCCTTGGCGCGGCTGAAGCTCCGCTCGAGCGACGCCTCGTTGGCGCGCGCGACTTCGAATTCCTTGGTGATGCTCGCCACCACGGTTTCAATCGCCCTGCGCGTGTTTTCGCGGGCGGCGCGAAGCTCCGCCTGGGCCTGAATCATGCGCGGGTGTTCCTTGCCGTAGCGGTTGCTGGCCTCCGACAATCTTCTTTCGGCGTCCCCCTCGAGCACGCGCATCTGGCCGACCAATTGATTGCCCATCACCGCGGGCACGGATTCGTAATTCGATGCCGGGCCGTTAATTCCCCGAATCTGGTTGTACTTGTTCTCTGTTTCGTTGCGGCGCTGGCGGGCTTCGCCGAGCGTCCTCGTGAGATCCTCGAGCTGCCGCGTAGCCCCGCTTTGCGTGAGCGCCTTCGCGTCGACGATGCGCTCCTTCTCGCGATATTGCTGGAGCGCCTTTTCAGACGCATCCACCTTCTGCCGCAATCCGCGCAAGCGCTCGGAGAGCCAGTCGCTCGCCTTTTGCGTCATCTGAAAGCGCGATTCCAGGTCGGCCTCGATGTACGTTTCCGCCACCGCATTCGCGATCTTCGCCGCAAGATTCGGGTCAAAGGACTGGAAGTTCACGCGAATCAACTGGCTCAATCGCACCGGCTCCACGGTAAGCCTGCCCCGGAACCTGTTGACCACCTGTTTGAATATCGCGGCCTCGCTCACTCCCTGGTCCTCACCCGAAACGGCGACGCCCAGGATTGCGACATCGGGGCTCACATTGTCGAGCCAGCGCTTCCACACGGGCGGCTCCTGCTGCCGCGGGTCGAATTCCGGGTTCCTGGTCAGGCTGAGCTTCTGCACCACCTTTGCCGCCAACTCACGCGACTTGAGGATCTCCGCCTGGGTCTGGAAGTACTCGCGACTGCCGGTGACCCCCGGGTACACTTCCTCGATGGCCACGACCCTGTTCTTCTGCGCCTCCACGAGCAATGTCACGGTCGCCCGGAAGGTGGGCTGGATCGAGTATGCGACCAGGGCCGCGAGCAGCGTGATGGCAAGCGCCAGTCCGACGATGCTCCACTTGCGCTTGGTGACGACGCGCCAATACTCGAGCAGATCGAAGGACTCTTCGGCGCGGCCCTCCTCCTCCTCGATGGGCCGAGCGTCGGGAGCTGTAGCAATCGGTACCGGTCTTGCGGCCATGGTGTTACCTGTTTGGTATAGCGGGAACGCCCTACATCGACCAACGCTGGTTGAAGGTGTCATTCCCGCGAAAGCGGGAATCCAGAACTCCGCGCATTGCTGGACTCCCGCTTTCGCGGGAGTGACCGTAACCGACCAGCGCTACAGCAGGCTGTCAGAAGAAGCTTTCTTCGACGGTGATGATATCACCCGGGTGAACCGGCGTGTCCAGGTCCACCTTGACGGGCTTCGCGTTGCGTTCCTTGTCGCGGATGATGAAGATCTTCTCCTTGGAGGCACGCTCCTTGAATCCCCCGGCGAGCGTCACCGCCTTTCGAACGGTCAGCCCCGGCTGGAAGGGATATCCGCCGCCCCGTTCCACCTGCCCATTGATGAAGAAGGGGCGGTATTCGTCCACGCTCACCGACACTTTCGGATTGACGAGGTAACGGCCCTTCAAGCCATCCGTTATGACCCTCTCCAGTTCCCCGACCGTCAGGCCGAGTATCTTGAGCTCGCCGAGGACCGGATAGGAGATCGTTCCGGCGTCCGTCAAGCGCATTTTCTGGAGCTTGAGGTCGTCCTCGCCGAATACCGTGATGGAAATGACGTCGCCCGTTCCAAGCTGGTAGCGAGACACGGAATCCACCCCGGACTGCGCGAGCGCAATCGAGGCGGCGAGCAACCCGAAAATCAACAATTCGAATTGGTGCAGAACACGCATACGCAGACGATCCGCCCCGCGATGCGGGTACGACCCGAAAAAGGCAGAAAAGTTTATCAGAGGGTCGCGCTGACGAACAGCAAGTACACGTTGTTCTTGTAGTCCGACGTGTTCACGCTCGAGTCGCGCTTCGACCACCTGTATTCGGCACCGAACGATAGCCACCGCCGCATCTGGTAGGTGCCCTTCAGCCCGAGACTGTCGATCTTGTCGTTGCGGTCGATGCCCTTGTAGTCGTCCGTCGAATGAGAGCCCGACGCGGAGGTCGAGAATTGGCTGGTCCAGGCGTGGGTCCAGCGCGCGCCGTAGACCGTACCCAGTATGAAATTGCCTGCCCCGCCCGTCGTCTCGCGAGTCGCCTTGGAGGTGCTGAAATCCCACTTCGAATACGTGAGCGGGCTCCAGGTGACTTGCCCTTCCCAACTCGTGGCGGTGAGATCGTCGCGCGTGGAATCCTTGAGATCTTTCTTGAGCTGACCGATCTTGAAGATTCCCGTCGTTTTCGCCGTGGCTTCCCAGGTCACGCCGCCGAGGAGGCGCGTCTCCGTGCTGTCGAGGGGCGAAGCCGGGTCCGTAAAGTCGAAATTGGTCCGTTTGACTTGCGCCAGCAAAGACGTCTTGGGCGCGATTCGCCAGTAGTACGTGACGCCGCCGTAGCGCTGGTCCTGATCGTTGATGGCGGTCGTCGCGCGATTGTTGTAGTAGTGCTTGTCCGTTCCGCCCAGCTCGAATTCGAGGCGCCCCTGCGCGCCGGGCGCACCGTAACCGAAGATGCCGCCGAGGGTTCCCTGGCGATAGCGATTGGGCTCTGCAGTCAGCGGGTCGTTCGTCGAACCGCGCGGGTCGTGGAGATCCAGAAGTTCCGCGCGCAGGCCGATGCGCACCCGCGCCTCGGGATTGAACAGCGCGCTCGCCGCCACGTTGTTGTCGTCGTAGTTGTCCGCGGTACTGTCGCTGTAGCGCCCGGAGGTGAAGCCGAGATCCAGTCCGTAGACGTTCGCGCCCTGCTTGCCTTCTACGCGAACTTTCGGGTTCAGCACCTGAATGGTGTCGCTCTTCACCAAGCCGCTGTCCGGCGCCTGCAGGACAATGTTGTCGTTGTGCTGCAGTTCATAAGTGACCGAAGGGTAGGCCGTAAGCGGTCCTATGGGAATGCCGCCGGCACGTTCCTGCTCTCCCGTCGGGACGCCGCCGGCACCCACCTGGGGGGCCTTCTGCGGCGTGGGAATCCCCGTTTGCGCAACGGCCAATCCGGAGAAAAACGCCATGCCGATGAACGTGACCAGCATTCTCTGCGCGACGTATGGTTTCATTCTTGCCGTCCTTGTCCTCACGCCCGGCCGCTGCGATGGCGGCCGCGGAGTGCTTTATGAATCTTCTCAGTAGGGGTCTCCGGGTTTGTCAATCTCTCTATTCTCTTGCCGCGTCTGGTTGAAGCGTTCCTGTAAGCCCAGAAACCCCCTCCCTTGCCTCGCATTCCGTTCAGCTCTGCCATGGCGACCGGGTCATGCGAGGGCCTCACTCCCAGGCCAAAGGGCATGTTGCGTGGTTGCAACAATACACCTTCCTGGGACTCGTTTGCCGCAATACGTTCGGCGTGTCCGCGACGGACATCGATGACGCGTAGCGCCTCCGCCGAAAACACGATATAGGCCGCAAAAATTCCCATGGCAAGTAAAAACATCACGTGCTCGGGAACGCTGTAATACCACCCCGCAACGCCGATCGCCGCGAGAATGAACGCGCATCCATTGATCGCTGCAACCGCCTTTCCGATCGGCATCCCCATGTCGACGAGGATATGGTGCAGGTGCTTGCGGTCCGCCTTGAACGGGCTCGTTCCGTTGAACAGGCGCCGCCCGGCGCACGTGAGCGTATCGGCAAGCGGCACCGCGAGCAGCCAGATCGCGGTCACCGGCGCGAAAACCGGATCCGGCCGCGCGGCGCCCCACACCATGAGCCAGGCGAGCACGAACCCCAGTCCGAGGCTCCCGGCATCGCCCAGGAAGATCAACGCCTTCCCGCGGCGGGGAAGCCGCAGGTTGAAGGCGAGGAAGGCGGCGATCGCACCGAGAAACGCCAGCATGATTTGAACGTCCCCCGCGGTGCCGCTGGCGCCGAGCGCGGCGATCACCGCCAGCCACAGCAGCGCGTTGAATGCGAGACCGCCCGCCAGGCCGTCCGCACCGTCGCTGAAGTTGATGGCATTGACGACGCCGATGATGGCGAAGAGGGAAAAGGGAATCGAAAGCACTCCGAGCACGAGCGGCCAGTGGCCGAGCAGATCGCCGAGCGATTGCAGGTACCAGCCCGCCCAGAAGACCATCAGCGCCGCGGCGGTGATCTGCGCGAGGAACTTGCTGCGGTGGCCCAGATCGCGCAGGTCGTCCAGCGTGCCGACCAACACGATCACGAGCAGCCCCGCCCAGAACGCGGGATGCACCTGGTCGACGGCGCCCATGAGGACGGCGGTTTCGACCACTGCCACGGCGATCGCAATCCCGCCGATGGTGGGTACCTCCCCGCTGTGCGTCTTGCGCGCATCCGGCAGGTCGACGAGGCCGAGGCGCCGGGCAACCGGCATCAGCACCAGCACCATGACGTACGTGGCGCCGAAGGCGAGAAGCGTGGTCGCGATCATTCGCAGCAGCATCGGGTCTTGGGGGTTGTTGTTCTTGCGTGGTTCACGCGAACTGGAGAAAGCGGAATTCCCAAGTAGGAATTAAGCCTACTTTAGCACAGGATTATGCACGAAATGCAAGCGGCAAAATCTGCACTGGAATGGGGCAGAATTTACAATGGAGATAAGCAACTTAATAATTTAATAACAACAGGTTGTAAAAATTACTCGGAACTCAGGAGGGTCCGGTTCGCGGCTGCATTTTTGGGGTCGCAAGCGATGCGGAGGGCGCGTGATCCGATCTCGGATGGCGGTGCCCGCCCTCACGAAGTGACACTTCGCCGAAACCTCGGACTGCGTCCAATCGCCGGGTTATGACAAATGCATTGGCCCGCGCGCTACACCGCGTCGGGCTGCTTCGCGGGTTGGGCCGCGATGAAGGCGTCGAGCTTCATGCACTCGCCGAAGATGCGCATCACCGTCGGGTAGGCGGCGAGGTCGCAGTTGTAGCGCTGCGCGTTGAACACCTGCGGCACGAGGCAGCAGTCGGCCATCGTCACCTGGTCCCGTAGCACGTAGCGGCCGTGCTTTCCTTCGTTAAGGAGAAAGGCTTCCATCAGCGCGAAGCCCTCGGCGATCCAGTGTCGGTACCAGCTGTTCACGCCCTCGTCGTCGAGCTTGTAGGTCCGCTTGACGTACTTCAGGGTGCGCAGGTTGTTCAGCGGGTGGATCTCGCTCGCGACGAGCTGCGAGAAGGCGCGCACGTAGGCGCGCTCGAGCGGGTCGACCGGCAGGAGCTTGGGGCCGGAATGCGCTTCGTCGAGGTATTCGATGATCGCCAGGGACTGCGACAGGATCCTGCCGTTGTCATCGAGCGCGGGGACGAGGCCCTGCGGATTCACGGCCCTGAATCCGGGCTCGGCCTGTTCCCCCTTGGGCAGGTTCACCGCGACTGCGTCGTAGGCGATGCCCTTGAAGTTGAGCGCGATGCGCACGCGGAAGGATGCGGAAGATCGGAAGAAGGTGTAGAGCTTCATCGGGTGGGTACTTGTCTAGGTGGTGTGATGAATGTCATTCCGAGGGCATGGCCCGAGGAATCTGCTTTATCGAAACCCAAAAGCAGATCCCTCGCTGCGCTCGGGATGACTCCGTATTTGCTCGGGATGACTCCGTGGTTGCTCGGGATGACTTCGCAATTTGGCAGTTCCCGCACCTCTAAAGCACGCCGGTCAGCGAGCACCGATGCCCCGCTCTGCCGCACTGTTGCGCAAGCGCTGCAGCACGGCTTCCATCTCGTCGGCCATCTCGATGGCTACATTCAGGGCCGCCGCCTTTTCCTCCGCCGACTCCGGATAGTCGTGCGCGAGCGCATTGCGCATGACCCGAATTCGTTCCCAGGCGTCGGCCGACCCGATCAGTCGCAGGCCTTCCAGACGATCGAGAACGTCGCGAAACGGTGCCTCCTCGTACGGCTCCTTGAGGCATTCGACGAGGAATGCGCGGAAAAGCTTCGAGCCCATCGTGTCCTGCAGCCGCACGAATCGGAACGCGAATTGATCGAGCGCCGCCACCAATGCGTCCGCCTGCTCCGAAAAATGCGTCGCGGTCACCGGCCTCGGCAGCCTTTCGCGAGCAGCCTTGAGATACCGCAAATGCCGGGAACAGTTCTCGACGACCGGAGCGAACTGCGGCGTTGTCACAGTTTGACGCCTTCGCGCTTCGCGATCTCAAAAATCGGCTCCTCGCCGCGGCCGGTGTTCAAGACCAGGTCGATTTTCCGCTCACCGATTCTCCGATGCAGATGGGCGAGCATTGCCAAGCGCGCGCGCACCGCCTCCTCGGGCGCCATCGGCGTCTCGATGTACAGGTCGATGTCCCCGCCGCGCCTGGTATCGTCGGCACGAGACCCGAACAAATACACGTCCGAATCGAAAAAGCGCTTCCCCGCTGCGCGGATTTCTTCGCGAGTTCTTTGGTCCAGGCGCATGGGCGGTGGCTACGGATTGATATGGAAGGGAATATTTTACAGTTTACCGCGCTCCCGTCATCAAGTGGCGAATCGTCAAACCACACCACCCCCCGCCCTTCGGGCGGACCCCTCCTCTTGAGAGGAGGGGAATGTGTGGAATCGAAAAGTTCCCCTCCTGCCAAGGAGGGGTGGCTCGCGCAGCGAGACGGGGTGGTTTGTTGCCTCGAACCACACCACCCCCCGCCCTTCGGGCGGACCCCTCCTCGACGAGGAGGGGAACAGCGCGTCCGTCGACGAATCCATGACTCAGGGCGCTAGCCGGAACCTTCTCAGCGTGCCGTCCCGAAGCGCTTGAACGAGTCGAGCAGGTCCGCGCCGCTCGGGGCGAGGCCCGCCTGCTCGAGGATGCGCTTCGCGCCCTCGTGCCCCTTCCCCGCCGCCTCGCGATACAGCCGAAACGCTTCCGCCGCGTCGCGCGGGGTGCCGCGCCCGTCCTCGATCATGATGCCGAGATTGAACATCGCCTCGGCATGGCCGCGGCCGGCCGCTTCGCGGTACAGCGCCACCGCGCGCGGCTCGTCCTTCGCCACGCCCAGGCCCTGCGCGTGCATGAACGCGAGCGCGTTCTTTCCCGCGGGGTCGTCCTGCGCCGCCGCGCGGCCGTACCACGTGACGGCAGCGGCGAGGTCGCGCGCGACGCCAATGCCGGACTGGTAGCACCGGCCCAGCGCAACCTGCCCGAGCGGGTCGCCCGCCTCGGCCGCGTCGCGGAAGAGCGCGAACGCGCGCGCGGCATCGCGCGCCACGCCGTTGCCGTTCAGGTACAGCAGGCCGAGGCGGGCCGATGCCTCGGCGTCTCCCCGCTCGCGCGCGTCCCCGTACAGCGCCGCCGCGCGCGCGAAGTCCGGCGCCGTTCCGCGGCCCGACTCGGCGAGCCTGCCGAGCGCGCGCGTCGCGGCCGCCACGCCGCCTTCGGCCGCGCGCGCGTACCAACTCCGCGCCGCGTCCGCGTCCTCGGTCGCGCCGCGCCCTTCGTCGTAGACGCGGCCGAGGTTGTACATCGCCACCGCGTGCCCCGCGGCCGCAGCCTGGTTCAGCGCGGCGAGCGCCGCGGGCCAGTCCTTCGCATCGCCCTCGAGCAGCAGCACGCCCAGGTTGCTCGCCGCCGCGGCCTGGCCTTTTTCCGCTGCGCTTGCGTACCACTTGCGCGCGAGCGAGCGATCCTTCGCCGTGCCGAGCCCTTCCTGATGGAGGTGCCCGAGCGCGTTCATCGCACCGGCATCGCCGCCCTCGGCCGCCTTGGCGATCCATTCGAACGCGGCGGCGAAATCCTGCCGCACGACCTTGCCCTCGTAGTAGAGCCAGCCGATGCGCGCCTGCGCGGCGAGGTCGCCGCGATGGCCGAGGTCGAGCAGCCGCGCGATGGCGGAGCGGTCACCGCCCGAGGCGGCGACCGCGAGCGCGTCGGCCTCCTGCGCGGTCAGCGCCTCCGCCGCCAAACCGGCAATCCGCGTGGTCGCGAGGAACAGCGCGAACAGGAGTGATGCGGAGGAGAATCGTCTGCGCACCGGACATTGAAAAGCAACTGGTTAAAGCAGTTCGAATCCCGGGAGCTTGGATGCAGCCCGGTCAAACGTGACCGTTTTCTGGCCACCATGTTCCGATACGATCTGACCGATCAGCGCGTCGGCGAAATCGGCATTGGAGGCGTCCCAGGCGCGCAGCGCCTTCCATGCCGCCTCAGGGTTTTCCACCACGATCTGCTTCGCCGTCAGCAGGCCCTCGATCACCTCCCGGGTGCGCTTGCGATCGGCCCCATAGCATTCGGCAAGCACCCAGACCACTTCGCACAGCACAATGCCCGCGACGAATCCCGGGGTATCCGGCGAAATGGTTCGCTCGAACAAGCGCGTGGCGATCGGTGATTGTCTCGGATCGTCCTGAACGACGTACCGGACGATCACGTTGGTATCGAGCCCGATCACGAGCGGCTGCCCCGGCGAGCGATCGCGCGATTCATGTCCTCGACGCTGACCGGCTTTGCGGGCTTCGCAATGATGCCCTTCAGTTCACGCACGTCGCGCGTCGCCGCGACGATGTTGAAGACGCCGGGCTCGACTTCCACGAACTCGACCCGGTCGCCGGTGTCGATTCCCAGCCGCTCGCGAACCTCTTTCGGAATGGTGATTTGTCCCTTGGTTGTCACGACCGCCGCAGTCATCGTGTCTCTCCATATGGCCTATTCCTTACTATACGGTAAGGAAATGGCTTGGTCAAGAGACGCGACACCACCCCGGCGCTTCGCGCCACCCCTCCTTGGCAGGAGGGGAGTTGGTCGGGTGCGGGCGCTTCGCGCCATCGCTCCCTTTCAAGGAGGGGAGTTTCGGGCGGCCTGGCGGCGCACGATGGTGCGGCGGACGTAGCGGATGCCGAGCGCCGCAACGACCGCGACGATAGGAATCGAGGCGCCCATCACCAGGTCGGCGTCGAGCGGCCATCCGGCCGCCTTGAGGCCCTTCGCCGCGTAGCCGACCAGCCCGACGAGGTAGTAGGTGATTGCGGCGATCGACAGGCCTTCCACCGTCTCCTGCAGGCGCAGTTGCAGGCGCGCGCGCCGGTCCATGGATTCGAGCAGTTGCCGGTTCTGCTCCTCGCGCACGATGTCCACGCGCGTGGAGAGCAGGCTGCTCGCGCGCGCCACGCGCTCGGAGAGCTCGAGCTCGCGGCGCGAGGCGGACTCGCAGGTCTCCATCG
>Ga0209514_10001029_pt1 | contig 52252 bp, 47 predicted proteins | sample Subgrocontami58m_FD_187452 | JGI IMG/M metagenome (GOLD analysis project Ga0209514, IMG submission 187452) | Subsurface groundwater microbial communities from S. Glens Falls, New York, USA - GMW37 contaminated, 5.8 m (SPAdes) (version 3) | ecosystem: Environmental > Aquatic > Deep subsurface >... | reverse complement strand
CTGATTGGCGCCGGTGACGGAATCTTTGAGATGGATGGCCAGAAAGTTCCGCCAGATTTCCTCGGCAAAGCCCAGACCGCCGATGACCACCAGCACGCCCAGAGTGGCGCGGTTGATGCCCAGCCAGCCGGCCAGCGACTCCTTTTCTGTTTGGCCTTCCTTCATGTCTGTCCTTTCCGGGGTTCCTTGCGCAAAAAAATCCCCGCTCCCTTTACCACCAGAAAAAGAAGCGGGGCAATAATTATTTTACGCGATCCATGGCGTCAACCGGCATCAGGAAAGGAAAACAGCGTCATTGCATCAGAGAGCCGAAAATTTCCTTCGCTATCGGCACAAAGGCCTGTTTTTTTTCGATGTGTTTCATACTCATCGTATTAAAATATTTTATCCCCGGCTGCCGTACCATATTGGGATCCAGGAAATCCGTCGGCACATCAACCCGGGCGCTCTGACCGCCGACGGCCTTCGAGATGAGCGTCCCCCCCTCTTTGGAAAGAGCCCAGTTCATAAACAGTTTCGATGCATTGGGGTGCGGTGCTTTCCTGAAAATACCGACGCCGCCGGCCGAGGAGGTCAGGTGCACCCCCTCGATAGGCGATATGAGTTGCACGGGGGCTTTTAAATTGATGAATTCCGTCTGATTTTCCGAACGCGCGCCGATCGCTATGGGATGCTTGCCCCGTGCCACCCACTCGCACTGCTGGCGCGAATTGTCCAGAATAATCGGCTCTTGCTTGGCAAAGGCGCGCAAATAATCGCGCGACATAATCACCTCGCCTACATTGTAAGCCCAGGCCAGACCGGCCCCGGTTGTGGGCACATACATCACGATTTCTTTCTTCCATTTGGGATGGAGCAGGTCTTTATAGGACTTCACTTCCCCGGGCTTAACCATGTTGGTATTGATTAAGATCGGCGGCTGGGGAAAAGCCAGCAGTCCCACCCACGTCCGCTTCTCATCGATAGCCGGCAGTTCGCCTCCCTCCCAGGCCTTTTTGTCAGTGACCTCCGGCAGGATCAAGAGCGGATCGAGCGGTTCCAACACAGTATCCCCAATTTCCGTAATCGCGCTGGTCCCGGAGAAATAAATATCGCCCGCGTAGATGCCGGCGCGGTGCTCCCGGGAAACACGCTCCGAAAGTTCGGCATTCCGGGCCGCCACCCATTCCAGATTGATGTTGAAGTTTTTGCTGAAGTATGCGGTCAGCGGAGTCCGTACGGCGCTCCCGGCGCTGGAATACAAAACGAGCCGGCCTTCCTTGGCCGCCGCCGCCTTCGTCTTTTCCCAGGCCTGCTGCCAGCCCTCCGCCGCCCCGGCCGGCGTTGCGGCGATCGTCCCGCTTAGCTGCAACAGGAATACGAGACCAATGAAAAATACCAAGCCGCATGATTTTGATTGTGACCACCTTGACATATTTACCCCTCCTGACTTTTCGATACCCCCAAAATTGAACCACTGACACAATCATTTCGAGGGGGCAGTATAGGCAAACGTGTGTTATCCGTCAAGGACAAAAGGGACAGGACAAAAGGGACAGAAAACCTAAAGTCACACTTTCTCTTTGACATCTAAATTGGTAATAGGTAATTCTAATCAGCCTATATTCATGCAAGCGGCGAGAGCACTCGATGATCCAGAGGTTTCAAGGAAATGACTAAGAACGCTGATTTTACCCTGGCGTCAGCTTTTTCGACAGAGTTAAAAAAGATGCTGGATGAAATTGTCCCCTTGTCCATCAAAGAGGCACAGCAAGCGGGAAAGAAGAAGCAGCAGATATAAGAAAGGTATGAGCAATGGAAATTCTGCAATGCGTAAAGACGAGGCATAGTGTTCGTGCGTTCACATCCCGGCGCATCCCCAAGAGTGTCATGAAGAGGATACTGCAAACGGCAAGCAACTGCCCATCGTACACCAATACGCAACCTTGGGAGGTGGCGGTGGTGAGCGGAAAGAAGAAGGATGAACTGAAGGAGATGCTTTTGAACCTGGTGCAGGAAAAAGCGCCAACCAAATCGGACATTCCCCCGCTTAAGGAATGGCCGGCAGCTCTGGATATGCGCGCCAGGGAGCACGGTGCTCGTAGGCTGAGCACACTGGGAATTACGCGGGATAACGCTTCCGGCAGGGAAAAATTGGCGCTGATGAACTTCGAGTTTTACGGTGCACCATGCGCGGTCTTCCTGTCCATTGACGGGTCGCTGGGAGAGTATTCGGTATTCGACTTGGGCCTTTTTACCCAGACCCTGATACTGGCAGCGCACTCATTGGGCGTCGAGAGTTGCCTGCAGGCCTCGGTGATCGCCTACGCACAGGAGATAAAAGCCTTCCTCGGTATCGCAGAGAGTAATAAACTGGTGATCGGCATCTCAATGGGCTATGCTGACGACAAGGCAATTTTAAATACCTATAAGAGCTCGAAGCAACAACCGGATGCCTTTACCCGGTGGTATGATTAGGAAACAAATAGAGGCTATTGCATATCATTCAGTGCAAATGCTACTGCTGAAGGTAACTGATCAGTCGCGGCCATTGAATGCTGGGTTAAAGGTGCGACGTGGGGCATAGCTTTTTGGGGTGGGGGAAGGATAAGCGCTCCTTCCTGAACTTCTCACTTGATGTTTTCTCCCAAGTATGCAAGCTTTCAAACCATAATTCGTATCGTCACCCTATCACGGCAGTTCAGATCAAGGCTTAATCGCTTCTAATCAGGCCCTGATAAGGCTGACGTCAGCCATTTGATTGTCCCAAAAGGAGCATATGCAGCCTCTGGAAGATCTGTCAAAAGAGCGGCTTATCAATGACCTGCTAAAATTACGTAAGCGCATTGACGAACTGGAAAAAATAAAAGAGGAAAAAGCGAAATACGAGGCTGAACTTGCTCAGACCGAGGCAATGTACGAGGGCCTTTTCCAATTCGCGCCTGATGCAATTCTAATCATCAACAACAAAGGCAGCATCATCAGAGCCAATCAACAGGCCGAGCGGTTGTTCGGATATTCGTGCGAAGAGTTCATCGGTTTGGAACATGATGTTGTCGTCCCGGACCGTTTTCGAGAAAGGCACAGGGCAGAGCGGAAACTCTATATGTCTGCACCTCACGTTCGCCGTATGGGCACAGGGCTAGAACTGTACGCCAGAAGGAAAGACGGCACCGAATTTCCCGTCGATATATCTCTCGGACCTCTGCAAGTCAAGGATGAGATTGTCGCGCTCGCCGTCGTCCACGACATCACCTTTCGCAAGCAGACCGAGGAGGCGTTGCGGGAGAGTGAAGAGCGCTTTCGGGCTCTGATGACGGCCAGCTCGGAAGCGTTATATTGCATGAGCCCGGATTGGAGTGAGATGCGCCAGCTCAAAAGCCAGGTTTTTCTCTCCGGCACCGAAAAGCCAAGTCGCACCTGGCTTCAGGAATACATTCACCCTGACGATCAGCCACACGTGACCATCGTAATCAAGGAAGCCATCCGGGCGAAGAGCATTTTCGACCTGGAACATCGCGTCCTACGAGCGGATGGCAGTATTGGGTGGACGCATTCGCGCGCAGTTCCACTGATGGACAAGAATGGCGAAATAGTTGAATGGTTTGGTGCTGCCAGCGACATCTCCGAGCGCAAGCAGATGGAGGAGAACCTGCAGAAGATGGTTCAGGACCGAACAGTGGAGTTGGAAACAAAGAGCAAGTCCCTCCAGGAACTCAACTCAGCGCTTAAAGTTCTTTTGCAGCAGCGGGACGATGACAAGAAAGTCACGGAAGAGAGATTCGTGATAAACGTAAAGAATCTGGTTCTCCCTTATGTTGAACAGATGAAAAAAGGGAGCCTGGATGCCGGGCAGCGGGAATGTCTTGCTGTCATAGAAACAAATCTCAATGAAATTACAACACCTCTGCTGCAAAACATAGGGCAGTTCAACCTTACGCCCAAGGAAATTAAAGTGGTTGCCCTTATAAGGCAGGGCAAGTCCTCAAAAGAAATCGCGGAAATATTGGGGATAGCCACTGGCTCGATAGATGTACACAGAAGAAATATCAGAAAAAAACTAGGTTTGACCAACAGAAGGGCAAATCTTCTCTCCCGCCTCGAAAGTCTTGGTTAATAGGTATTTTACCTACCCATTAACCATAATAAAAAGTACAGTTTACATCCCTCCCCCCCGTCTATATATTCCTGCCATGGGAACCAAAACCCACATGCGCCATAGGAGGCGACCATCCGGTTTGAATCGTAAAGACATTATGGGCCAGACAAGCCCTCATTTGAACGTAATTTCATCCCAGATGTCTCAGAAAGACTGGAGAATGCATCTCACTTTATTAAATTTGTACAAGAGGAAATTAATTGGCGCGTAAGATTCTTATTGTTGAAAACAGTACTGATGACAGAGAGATCATGAGGATTACTCTTAACGAAATGGGGCGTAAGGAAGAACTGGAATTTGCCCCGTCAGGCGCTGTCGCACTCCAATGTCTACGGGAGTGGCAGGAACTGCCGTCTCTTATTTTTCTTGATCTCAAATTCCCCGGCATGAGCGGCATCGATATCTTGCGCCAAATAAAGGCAGATGAGTGTTTTGATGACATCCCTGTGGTTGTCGTCTCCGGTTCCAGCAATCCCGAGGAGGAAAAAGAAGTTATAAATGCCGGTGCCGATGGTTTTATTTTCAAGAACATTGACTTAGAAAAGTTCAGTTTTGATATTAACGGTGTTTTGCAACGCTTTTTAGAGTGTTAGCGGAGACGACTAATACAGTATGCCCTTTGATGGCACGCTTCAGTTCAAAACTCAATGCATCGTACTAAAGCACGTTTTGGGACATTACTCTGCTTAGCCAGAGGGACTCGAACCATGCAGGGGGTGATGTAACGTTGCTCTCACCATTATACCCAGTATTCGATGATGTTTGAGATTTGCGTTTTCAAGGACTCGTAGGTGGAGCCGAGGTCCAGCGCATGTCTTTCTTCCTGTCATCACACTATGCATTACGGTTACAAAGGTGCTACAAGACAGCATCAACCTCCCTTATTCACTTCAATAAATAATTGTAAATGATATGCGCTATTTCAAACAGTATTTTTTTAGGCTATTGCCACCAGTGGGTAACATCGACAAAGCAACTCACGGGGCAGCAATCAGCACCGGCCTATCGGCCCCCAGTTAAAAGGGATATTGATGACGACAAAGGACGGCGGGTGGGGAATGGAAGCCAAAGGGTGTATATCCGGCTAAGTTCCCGGGGACGCACAAGCGCCCCCGGGAACTTAAGACCGGGGACTCCTCAGGGCAGCAAGATAAAGTTATTTGTTGCCGCCGCCGTGGAAATATCGCTGCTAACGGACTGGGTTTGGTAGCCCGTAGCCGAAGCTGTGACGGTGTATTTGCCAGCCGCCGCCGTTTGCGCAACAAAGGCAAGCGGCAGGCCGCCCGGGTTGAAATTACCGAGCAACGGTGCGCCAACGGGCAACGTTAGGGTATAGGCTCCCGAAAGCAGATCAGCGGCCTGCGCATTCACCGACACAGTGGGGCCGCTGCCTAAGCTTTGCTTTGCCGCCACAAAGGCGACTTCCGTAGTCGAGGGTGGATTCAGCGTTGCCGTGCCGCTGATGGTGCGCATAGCGGATACCGGCAAGACGAGCGGCGCGGTGCTGTTACTCACCGTGGTAATGCCAGTGGCGGTCGGGACGGACACCCCGGCAACGACCGCCGTCGCATGGCCATCAGCGGTGATCACGACATCGTAACTGCCAATGGGAAGGCGAGCCAGGAAAAATTCTCCCGTTTGTGCATCGGGCACCGTGGAACGAACTACCGTGCCGTTAGCCTGGGCCGTAACCGCCACTTTGCTGCCAAGCAAAGAAGCATCGACAAAACCATCAATACCGTTTAGCAAAGTGGGAAGCACTTTGACCACGGGCTTCAGCGCATAACTCCCGTTACCGCGAGGCACGATGGATTTGTCAACATCGAAATCCAATACCAGATCGGCACGCTGCCCGGCGGCCACATCGAACTCGTTGATCAGCTTAATCCCGCTTTGCACGGCGCTGGGCGTATCGATGGCGATTTCTGCGGTGGTACCCGCCAGTACGACCGAGTTGGCAATCTGCGTAGCCGTGTTGGCGACCAAAACCAGGCGCAGTTGCGTGTAGTGTCCTGCCGGCAGGGAAGTCTGTCCTAATTCGTCTAAGACGCCGTTGACAAGATTCAGCAAGTTGATTTTACGCGGAGGATTGAGGGTAATATCCGTCCAGCCGGCATCACCCTCGGCGGCAGTAGCACTGGTATGCACCCGCACCTTGCTCACGGTCACGTTCACCGCGTCAAAGACCCCGGACGGCGCATCGGTCAACGAGACACGCAACGAGCCTGTACCTGTTTGCGGGCCGGCGTCGCCACCGCCTCCGCAACCAGCCAGAGTAACGATCAGCAATACTGTTAACAATATATGAAAACATCCTTTGAGATCGCGCATACTCTTCCTCCTTTCCGTTGGCAATAGAAACATCTCTTCCTATTGCATTAAAAAGGTTATACCGCCCGTACCCGGCCCATACCCCGACTTCGAGGCGGTTGCCGTAACTGTGTAGATTCCTTTACCGTCTGAACTTTTTGGTCTCAATTTAAATACCGCCGTCCCTTTGGCGCCGGTTGTTCCGTTGCCGGTGTATTGCTTACCGCTTGCCGTGGCAATGTCGATATGCACCGCGGCGCCGGAAACGGTAATTCCCGCCGTGTCCTTAACAGCAACCGTAATCGAGACAGTTTCGCCAAGCCGATAAGCGAGCTTGTTTGTCTGCACGCTGGCCGTCAAGGAGTCTGTCGCCGGCGGCGGACTGGTCAAAGCGACTGCCTTAACTGCGTTGACCAGGCCAAAGCCGTACATCGTGTCCCTTCCGCCTACGCCCCGGTCGTCGGCAGAGTTCTGAAGTCTCAGGCGCACGTCATCGTTGATGAATCCGTTTCCGTTAACATCGGCAATCCCCGCAGCCAGTACCAGGGCCGCTACAGCGGCGACATGCGGCGAAGCCATGGAGGTGCCGCTCATTGTCCCGTAGTTGCCGCCCATGAGCGTCGAGTTAATGGCCACCCCGGGCGCCGCCAGTTCCACAGCAGGCCCCGTGCTGGACCATGAGGCCCTCGCATCGCTGGTGCTGGTAGCGGCCACGGCAATGACCGTCTCCCAGCGCGCCGGATAGATGACGTTATCACCAGTGCCCGAAGTATTACCGCTGTTGCCGGCGGCGGCAACATGCAGCAAGCCGTAGTTGTTATAGGAATTATCAAAGGCCGCCTTCACCAGGTCTCCGGGATAGCCCGAACCCCCATAGCTGTTATTGGTCACCTGCAAGCCATGGTCAACCGCCCACTGCAGGGCAGCAATGACGTCGCTGTACGACCCGCTGCCGTCAGACCCTAAGACCTTGAGGGCATACAGGTCAGCGGAGGGTACGGCGCCGACAACGCCGAGGCCGTTGTCAAAGGCCGCCACCGTGCCAGCCACATGGGTGCCGTGACCATTGTCGTCCATGGGATCGCTATCCTCGTTGACAAAATCATAGCCGCCTTTGTAAAAGGGCGCCGTGTCCGAATGCCGGTAATCGATGCCGCTATCGATAACGGCCACCTTCACCCCTCCTCCGGTGTTGGCTCCCACATGCACCGTGCCCGCGCCGATGCGCTTCACCCCCCAGGTATTGTCCAGTTCCGCGTCCACGGCATAAACCTTGATGTCCGGCTCAATTTTGGTCACCTGCGGGTTTCTCTGGAGCCCCAGTAGGGCCGCTTCCGGAACTGATGCGGCAATCGCGGGAATCAGGTGGTACCTGTACTTAACAGCACCGCCTACGGCGCGCACAAGCCCCTCTTCCTCCGGACCAGGTTGCCGATCAAAACCGATCAGCACCTTGACCATAGCCGGCGGCCCAGCCGCGGCCACCGCCGACCCAAGGCAGCTTAACAGCGCAATAATGATACCGGCGGCAATTATGGTTTTCTTTTTCATGACTTTCGTCTCCCTCCTGCAGAACTGCGGGGTTATTAAAGCATAAACTGCTCCCTTCCGGCAGATGCAATAGATACACCACAGGACATCATTTAATTAATGCCATGATCTAACTATGCATTTTTGCCAACTGGCGGTCGCCGCGCTTACTTCTTCTGTAGGGAATATCCTTCACTAAAAAGTGGACAAAGCGGCAATAAACGGTTTAATTACCGATAATGATAAGCTATTTAATATGAAGGATTTTGCTCTTCAGAAATAGAGGAATTTTGCAGGTTTTTCTTGACAGTTTCCAACGATTGTCCGTTAGCCGATCACGTTCATCAGGCAGCGGGAGACCGCTTCCCGATTGACAAGCCCGGTTCTTTTCTCTATATATCCGGCGGGTATCTCTTAGAGTGGGAGTTTTTGTGATCCGGATCAACGACGTCAGCCTCAGTTTTGGGGAAAAGAAAATATTCGATCATATCAACTGGAACATCACGGACAAGAGCCGGATCGGCCTGGTGGGCGACAACGGCATGGGCAAGACCACCCTGCTGCGCGCCATCATGGGACAGGTCGACCTGGATGAAGGCAGCATCGAAGTCCCGGGGCGGCAGACCATCGGCTACCTGCCCCAGGATACGGTGGAACTCGCGCCGGTGGATCTCATCAGCTATTTCCGCGACAAAAGCGGCATCACCGCACTGGAAGAAGCTATTGCCCTCTACGAAAAACAAATGGCCGCCTACCCACCGGAAACGGAAGACCATCAAAAAAGCCTTGCCGGCTACGAAACGGCCATGACCGCCTATCACGCCCAAGGGGGCTATTCTTTCGAGGCCCGCGCCAAGCAGATGCTCAAGGGCTTCGGTTTTCGGGAAAACGATTTTGCCAAGAACTGCACAGACTTTTCCGGCGGCTGGAAGATGAGGATTTTCCTGGCCTTCATCCTGCTTTCCCAGCCGGACATCATGCTCCTGGACGAACCCACCAACCATCTGGATACGGAAAGCATGGAGTGGCTGGAAAGCCAGTTGAAGGATTACCAGGGAACGCTGATCGCCATTTCGCATGACCGCACCTTCCTGGACAAACTGATCCGGCAGATCGCAGAGCTGGAACGTCAAACCATCACCATCTACAAGGGCAATTACTCCTATTACCTCCGGGAGAAGGAAATTCGCCTGGAGGCCCTGAAAAAAGAGATGGAACTCCAGCGGGCGGAAATAAAGAGGATAAACGAGTTTGTCGAGCGTTTCCGGTTCAAGGCCACCAAGGCGAAACAGGTGCAGAGCCGGGTAAAGAGGCTGGAGAAGTTCGACATCCTGAAGCAGGGAGAGAAGGCGAAGACCGTGACCATCAACTTCCCCCCCTGCTCCAAGAGCGGCCGGGATGTGGTGACGGTGCAGGATCTCGCGAAAAGGTATGGCGATCTGGAAGTCTTCAGCAATCTCAATTTCACGGTTTACCGGGGCGACAAGTTGGCCCTGGTGGGCGTCAACGGCGCGGGGAAGACGACCCTGACGCGGCTCTTGAGCAAAGCGGAGGAGCCGACGGCGGGAGAGGTAAGGTATGGACTGAATGTCAAGTTGGCCTTCTTTTCCCAGGAGAGCGCGGAAAACCTGGATTACGGCAAGACAATCTGGGAAGAGGTAAGCAACGTAGGGACTAGGAGCAGCGATCTGGAACGGCGCAACTTGTTGGGCGCCTTTCTTTTTTCGGGAAACGACATCCACAAGGAAGTCCGGGTACTCTCGGGCGGTGAAAAATCCCGGCTGGCCCTCCTGAAAATTATGCTGCAGGACGCCAACTTCCTCATCCTCGACGAGCCGACCAACCACCTGGACATGAAGACCAAGGACATCTTTCAAAATGCCCTGCTTCATTATCAGGGCACCGTGGTCATCGTCTCCCACGACCGCTACTTTCTCGACTTCCTCGTCCAGCGCGTGCTGGAGATCCGGGAAGGGAAAGTATACGAATACACCGGTAATTATTCCTATTTCATTGAAAAAAGGCGCGAAGCCAGCATTCCTGCGGCGCCGGCTGCCGGAAAGGGGGTGCTGGATGCCGGACGGACGGACGCGGCCGGGGAATCACCGGACAAAACCGCCTATAAGACCAAGGAAGAAAAGCGCCTGGAAGCCGAAGCGAGAAACAGGCTTTTCCAGCGGAGCAAAGACCTGAGGAAAGAAGTGACGGCCCTGGAGGCGCAGGTCCACCGGCTGGAAAAGGAAAAGGCGGCCAGGGAGATGGAACTTTGTGCACCGGAAACCTGCCGCGCTCCCGAAAGAATCAAGGCCTTAAACCAGGAATTAAGAGCGATTTCCCGGGAGCTGGAAGGATCATACGAAAACTGGCATCGTCTCGCAGAGCAATTGGAAAGCCTGGAAACTTCAGCCGCATCTTATTAGATATCTGCCCGAATTGTCATATGTAGGCCGGGATTAGGCGCCAGCCGTTCCTGGCCGATCTGCTAAGCCCCGTCCAGCCCGCCCCTTTCCGTTCGCCGATAGTAACCGGTGGGGTCGGTAAAATACTCCTCCGTCTCCCGGAGCGAGGCATAATGCTCCTGCTCGATCTTCGCCATCAAGTCAAAAAAAGCCTTCTCCCGCGGGTCCGTGACCTGTTCCCGCAAATAGGCATAATAAGCGGCCCCCTTAGCCTCAAACTCGATAGCTGTCTGGATGGCCCGGATATCGTCGGCTTCACTTTCCGATCCGGCGGCTGATTTTTCCACCATGTCTTTCAGGATGTCCCTGACAATCGTGTTCTTTACCTGCAAGGGCACCGTTTCCGGCCATTTTTCCTCTTTCGACCAGACCTCGGCGAGTTGCTTCAGCCTTTCGTAATGCTCCAACTCCTCCGCGGCGATTTGCTCGAACATCGCCTGTCCCACACGGTTCCTGGTTCTCTTGGCGTTGTTGAGGTAAAATTCGTGTTCCCGCAGCTCATTGGTCAATGCCACATTCAATGCATTCAGACGTTCTCCCATTATCGACCTCCTTTATTACAATGAAATCAAGCTAAGCTAACGTTAGTAATATAGTCACGTTTCGTAATACCCTCAAGGTGCAGGCGCTTATTTATTATTTATTTAGTGTGGCCGAAGCCGCCTTCGCCGCGGATGGTAGCCGCCAACTGCTCTTTAACCTGCCATTTTACCCGGCTCACCGGGTGGACGACCATCTGGGCGATCCGGTCGCCCCGGCGGATCACGAAAGGTTCCTGGCCGTGATTGATGACGATTAGCTGTATCTCCCCCCGATAGTCCGCGTCGATCGTTCCGGGACTGTTGACCAGCGTAATGCCGTGCTTGATGGCCAAACCACTCCGCGGCCGGATCTCGGCCTCATAGCCCGCGGGCAGCTCCAAGGCAATCCCCGTAGGGATCAGCACCCTTGCGCCGGGGGCTATCGTCCTTTCCTCTTGCACAGCCGCAAAGATATCCATCCCGGCCGCCTGTTCCGTCATGTAGCAGGGCAAGGGGAGATTCCCCTGCTCGTCGAGCCGCCGAATGGCAATGGAAATTTCTTCTGTCATCCGAATTTATCAATATGTTCGTAGGGGCGATCATGGTGATCACCCATTTAGGCCGCTTCCGGGCGAATACAAGATCCCCACAGGGACCGAAAGAGGAACCCCGAATTATCCTTGCAACATGCTGGTAATATCCCTTTTCCCAATCCTGCCGATGGCGGCCGCGGAAAGGTGGGCGGGATCAAAAAGCTCGGCGGCCAGTTCGCGCACCTCGTCGCTGGTGACGGCGTCAATGCTGGCAGTAATCTCCTCGACGGACACCTGGCGTTTAAAATAAAACTCGTTCCTGGCCAGCCTGGTCATGCGGTTATCCGTACTTTCCATGCCGAGCAGCAGATTGCCCTTGAGCATCTCCCTGACCGCCCTGATTTCCCTCTCCTCCAGCGGCCGGTCTTTAAACCGGCGAAATGATTCCAGGATGATGGTCAGAACATCGGTGATCTTCTCAGCTTCCGTCCCTACGTAGACTCCCAGCATCCCCCCCTGCCGGTAGGGCGCGAGGTAAGACTGGATTTCATAGGCCAATCCCCTTTTTTCCCGCACTTCCTGAAAAAGCCAGGAACTCATGGAGCCGCCCAGAACGGCATTCAAAAGCATGCAGGCGTGCCTTTTGGCGCTTACCGCGGAAGGCGCCGGCGCGCCGATTACCATATGCACCTGTTCGAGATCCTTTTCCAGTACGGAAATCCCGGAAGAGACGGCCGGCGAGCACATTGACTCTTGCTCTGTATCGCCGGTCAGGGCCGCAAAAGCTTCACCTGCCATCGTCACCAGTTCTTCATGCTTCAGGTTTCCCGCCGCCGTCAGAATAAGGTTATCGCTTTTGTAGCGGGAACGGAAGAATTGGACGAGGGCATCCCGGTTCATCTCCCTTACCCCTCCGGCCGTACCCAGAATGGGCAATCCCAGGGGATGAGCATCCCAGAAGACGGCGTCGAATAGGTCATGGACATACTCGTCGGGGGAGTCCTCCAGCATGTGGATTTCCTGCAGGATCACCGATTTTTCCCTCTCGATCTCCGCCTCCTCGAAACGGGAATTGACGAAGATATCGGCCAGGATGTCAATAGCCAGGGGAAGATGGTAATCGGGTACCTTGAGATAAAAAGAGGTTAATTCCTTGCCCGTAAAGGCGTTCATTATCCCGCCGACGGAATCAACCGCCCAAGCGATATCGAAGGCTGAGCGCTTTTCCGTGCCCTTGAAGAGCATATGTTCGATGAAATGGGCCGTGCCGCTGGTTTTAACACTTTCCTGGCAGGAACCGCACCGCACCCACAGGCCTATGGATACGGAGCGGACATGACTGATCTCTTCGGAAATGACAATGATGCCGTTATCCAAAACGGTCCGGTTTATCATTCCGTTCCCAAGGCATCCTTTCTGCTCAGGCGAATCTTGCCCTGCTTGTCAATCTCCAGGACCTTAACCATTACCTCATCGCCCTCGTTAAGGACATCAGTCACTTTGTTGACCCTTTCCTTGGCCAGCTGGGAGATATGGACCAGCCCCTCCGTACCGGGCATGATTTCCACGAAGGCCCCGAAATCGACGACCTTCTTCACCGTACCGCGGTAGATCTTTCCTATCTCCGCCTCCTCCGTCAACCACTTGACCATCTGCACAGCGCGGGCGGCCGCCTCGGCATCGCTGGAAGCAATGGTAACCGTGCCGTCGTCCTCCACATCGATGGTAACGCCCGTTTCACTGATAATGTGACGGATATTCTTGCCGCCGGAACCAATGACATCCCGCACCTTTTCCGGTTTGACCTTCACGGTCGTAATTCTGGGGGCATAGAGGGAAATATCGGCACGCGGCGTGGCCATGGTTTCCCGCATTTTTCCCAGGATGAAGATCCTGCCGTCCCGGGCCTGGTAAAGGGCGCATTTCAGGATATCCATATCGAGATTGTCGATTTTGATGTCCATCTGCATGGCCGTGACCCCTTTTTCCGTGCCGCAGACCTTGAAATCCATGTCGCCGGCATGATCCTCATCGCCCAGGATGTCTGACAGCACGGCGACGGTATCGCCCTCTTTCAGCAAACCCATGGCAATGCCGGCTACCAAACCGCGCACCGGTATGCCCGCATCCATGAGGGCCAGGCTGCCACCGCACACCGTGGCCATGGAGGACGAACCATTCGAGGAAAGGATCTCCGAAACGATACGGATGGTATAAGGAAATTCTTCATGCGATGGAAGAAGGGGCAACAGGGCCCTTCTGGCCAGGGCGCCATGCCCTATTTCCCGCCGTCCGGGACCGCGCAAGAACTTGGCCTCGCCCACGGAATAGGGGGGGAAATTATAGTGGAGCATGAAGGTCCGCCGTTCCTCGCCAGCGATATAGTCCATGCGCTGTTCATCGGAAGTGGTGCCCAGGGTCAACGCGGCCAGGGCCTGCGTTTCACCGCGGGTGAAGATGGCGGAACCGTGGACCCGCGGCAGTACCCCCACCTCGCAGTTGATCGGGCGGATGTCCGTGCTGGACCGGCCGTCGATCCTTGTTTTCTCCCGCAGGATCATTTCCCGGAGCACCTGCCGCTCAAGTTTCTCCCAAACTTTCCCCGCCGCGGCTTCCAGGGAGCCGTCTTCCGACACCATGGTCTTTTTCACCAGTTCCTTGGTTGCGGCCAGCTTCCTGGAGCGGTCCTGTTTAATCGCCGTGTGGTAGGCTTCTTTTAAGCCGGGAAGGGCCAGTTCGGAAACCTTGGCCACAATCTCACTGTCGATGGACTCCTGGGTAAAGGCACGTTTCTCCTTGCCGATAGCCGCGCGCATCCGGTCCTGAAGCTCAATGACGGGACGCAGGCTTTCCAGGCCGAACTTAATGGCTTCCACGAGCACATCTTCAACAACTTCCTGGGCGCCCCCCTCCAGCATGACCAGATTGATGTCGAAATCCCGCCCCTCGGTACCGGGCGTTATTTTTCGGCCCACCAGGAAAAGAACAAGTTCACTTTTTTCCAGAACTTCCGGTGCAGGATTGCAGACAAATTCACCCCCCACCATGCCAATGCGCACCCCGGCAATAGGTCCCTTGAAAGGGATATTCGAGAGTTCGAGCGCCGCGGAAGCTCCCAGCATCGCCGCTATATCGGGATCATTATCACCATCGACGGACAGCACCGAGGCGATAACCTGGGTCTCGCTGCTATAACCTTTCGGAAAGAGCGGCCGGATAGACCGGTCGATAAATCGTGAAGTCAAGGTTTCCTTCTCGTTGGGACGGCCTTCGCGTTTAAAAAAACCGCCGGGGATTTTTCCCGCCGCATAGGTCATCTCCTGATAATCCACGGTAAGCGGCAGAAAATCAACCCCCTGTTTCACCGCGGTCAAGGAAACCGCCGTCACCATTACCACGGTGTCGCCGTAAGTAACCCATACCGCGCCATCGGCCTGGTCGGCCACGTAATTCGTTTTTACGGTAATACTTCTACCGGCAAAATCCGTACTAAAGTCTTTACTCATTTATTTGCATTCACCTCTCTTTTTGTTTTAGTAAGTTGGAAATTATTTTTGTACTCTTTTGAGAAAAATAATTTCCTTAACGCATTAGCAAGTTAGAATTTGTTTACGCGTAAATGAATTCTTTAACGCGCTTATCCCGATCCGCAGGACTTATCCCGTTCATCGGGGTAAGGGGAAAAGGCGCAGCACCGAGCATTAAAACTGGTCTGAGACCTTCCAGTCGCTTCAGCCGGCCCAAAGTTCCTACTTCCGGATCCCCAATCTCTGAATAACGCTCCGATACCTTGCCACATCCTTGTTCTTGACGTAATCGAGCAGCCTTCGCCTCTGGCCGACCAACTTCAAAAGGCCTCTTCGGGAATGATGGTCATTCTTGTGGAGTTTGAAATGCTCCGTCAGGTACCCAATCTTGGCGCTAAGGAGCGCAATCTGCACTTCAGGAGAGCCCGTATCTTTTTCGTGTAACCGGAACTGGGTCATTATTTCCGCTCTTCTATCCGCATCCAACACCGCTTCAAATCCTCCTTTGCTTATTTGCTTTCGTTTATTATTGTTAATTATATCGTTAAATAATTTTCTTGATGATCGTTCGGTCTGAACTTTTCGCGGGTTACCCGCCAGTAAACACCCTAAGGATCTTCATCGCCTGTTCCTGCCCCGGCAGCCCCGGCAGACATTCTGACGAACACAACATCCGGGCGACAGCCACAAGCTCGCGATCATATATTAATCTTAACATATCTCCGGCATCAAGGGAAGGAATATGATAAGGGGCCAGGGCGCCCGCCGCGAGCTGATACCCCTGCCTGATCTTTTCCGCCAGCGGTCTGTCAATCCGAATAGCGGGAAAATCCGGCAAGGCGTCGGCCAGTGAAATAATACTCGCGGAAAGGGCTTCTTTCTTCTCCTCGCCTTCTTCCCCCGTTATACAGCAGGCTTGCTTTTCCGAATAAAATCCGCTCTTGGTCCGTCGCAAACCGGCCAAGCAGGCGCCACATCCCAGTATTTCCCCTACTTCCAGGCAGATTGAACGAATGTAAGTCCCTTTGGAACAGACTACCTCAAAGGTCACATAGGGCAAAGCCAACTCTTCCAGCGAAATCCTGAATATTTCAATCGGCCGGGGCGGAGAAACGACGGGGATACCTTTCCTGGCCCACCGGTACAGCGGTTTTCCCTGATGCTTAACCGCCGAGTAGGGGGGTGGCACCTGTTTTCTTTTGCCCACGAGGGATAACAGCGCCCGCTCAATATCCTGCCGGTTGACAACAGGTCTTTCTTCCGCAACGATCGTGCCTTCCACGTCGTAGGTGTCAGTGGTCACACCGAGCAACATGGTGGCCCGATATTCCTTCATGTCCATGCAGAAGAACTGGGCCAGTTTGGTCCCCTCATCAAGGCACACGGGCAGAACACCAGTCGCCAGGGGATCCAGGGTCCCCGTATGGCCCGCCTTCTTAACACCCAGGGTCCTCCGAACTTCCCGAACCACATCGTGTGATGTCCGGCCGGCCGGCTTATCGATAATAATTATGCCGTTCATAGCACCGCACGAATAGCTTCGACAACCTGCCGCTTGACGTCTCCCAGTTCTCCCCTGATCTTACAGGCGGCGGCGTTAAGATGTCCCCCGCCGCCGAACCGGCGCGCGACCTGCTCCACGTTGACCCGCCCCTTGGAACGCAGGCTGAGCTTGTAATGCCCCTGTTCCAGTTCCAGATAGACGATCGAAACGACGACACCTTTTATAGTGCGGGGCAGATCAACAAATCCCTCGATATATTCGGACTTGGCACCAGTAGCAACTAATGATTCAATGGACACAACCATGGATGCTACCCGGCCGTCCAGATCCAGGCTCAACGCTCCCAACGCCTTACATAAGAGGAGAGTTTTTGACAAGGGGTTGTTTTCATAGATATTCTCCGAAAGCCACTGGGGATCGGCGCCATTCTCCACGAGATGGCCGGCCGTACGCAAAGTTTCACTTTGCGTACTCCCATAGCGGAATCCACCGGTATCGGTCATGATGGCCCCGTATAGATTATTGGCTATTTCCGGCGTTATCCTCACTCCCAGGCGTCTGATCAGGCGGTAAATCAACTCACCGGTGGAGCTGGCATCGCGATCTATATACGCCACCTCCCACGCTGCCACGTTGGATATGTGATGATCAATGTTTACGATCAGCGGCATTTCGCCAACAATGGTTGCCGCCGTGCCGATCCGCTCCAGGTCGCTGCAGTCCAGGACAAAAGCAACCTCATATTTTCCGGGATCGTTCAGTTCGTTAACGATATCGCCACTTCCCGGTAAGAATTCATAATTTTCCGGAGTCTTATCCTGATTGAAGACGAGCGCTTCTTTACCCAGATTACGGAGCACGTGATAAAGGGCCAACTCCGATCCCAAAGCATCACCGTCCGGCCTCACATGCGCGGTAATGAGAAATGACCGGTGTTGGTGGATGATTTCACTGATCCGATCCAGCATCTTCCCCTCCAATCTCCGCCAGCAGTTTGTCGATACGGCTGCCGTAAGCGAACGATTCGTCAAGCGTAAAGATGATATCCGGTATATGGCGCAGCTTCAATCTCTTGCCCAGAGCCCGCTTCATGAAGCTCTTCGCCTGCTCCAACCCCTTCAGGGTATCCGGATCGCAGGCATCCTTCCCCATTTCTACGAAAAAAACCCTGGCCAGCTTAAGATCATCGGTCAGCTTCACACCCGTAAGGGTGACGATGCCGATCCTGGGGTCTCTGATTTCCCGGTGGATTATGTCGGACAGCTCCTCTTTGATAAGATCGGCAACTCGATCAGACCGTTTGTAACTACCCGTACTTGTTTTCCTCATAATTGCCCGTCGTGAGGGATGCGGAATAATTTACAATCTCGAACTCCCTATTAACAACTTCCGCTAAGTGCAAACCCTCTATAAAATTAAAAATATGGTCAATTTTCCCATTGATGTATTGCTTGTCGTTACCCACTACGGCAAAGCCGATAAGCGCCCTCTTCCATTGGTCATTGCCGCCGATCTCGGCGACGGAGACATTAAATTCATTCTGGGTACGTTTCAGTATGCGGCTGAGAAATCCCCTTTTTTCTTTCAGGGAATTGCTGCCCGCAATAAAAATCTCAATAATTCCTGTTCCCACAAACATAATGACCCCGGTTAGAGTTTTCTGGCTATTTCCTCGCTTACGTAGCTTTCAATCACATCTCCCGTCCGGAGATCGTTAAACCCTTCGATACCGATACCGCATTCATAGCCGGCCGCGACTTCGCGCGCATCTTCTTTCAGTCTCTTAAGGGAAATGATCTTGCCGTCATAAACGACAACGCCGTTTCTCACCACTTTCAGTCGCGAATTTCTCGCAATCTTGCCATCCAGGACGTAACAACCGGCAATAGTTCCTATTTTTGGTATCTTAAACAGCTGTCTCACCTCGGCCCGCCCCTGCACTACCTCGCGGTATTCCGGTTCCAGCAGGCCCTCCATAGCGGCCTTAATATCGGCAATGACATTATAAATGATATCATAAAGCTTGATTTCCACACCCTCTTGCTCTGCCAACTCGGAGACCCGGCCGTCCGGCCGCACATTAAAACCGATGATGAGCGCATTCGAAGCCGAGGCCAGCATGACATCGGTTTCCGTGATAGCGCCGGTAGAGGCGTGGATTACGCGCAAACGCACATCCGCGGAGCTCAGTTTGTTTAGGGCGTCCGTTAGGGCCTCGATGGAGCCCTGCACATCACCCTTGATAATCACATTGAAATCTTTAACACCCTCCTTGATCTTCTGGTACAGTTGCTCCAAAGTGATCTTGGAATATTCGGAGAGCTCTTTTTCGCGGTCTTTCCTGATCCAGTGCTCGGCAATATTGCGTACTTTTTTCTCGTCTTCCAAGCAGACAAATTCCGTACCGACCTGCGGAACGCGCGAAAAACCAATGACTTCTACAGGCATGGAAGGACCGGCCTCTTTGACCCGCCGGCCGGCATCGTTAATCATGGCGCGCACTCGGCCATATTCAGTTTTAGCTACAAAAGCGTCGCCTTCCTTCAGGGTCCCTTCTTGAATCAGGACGGTGGCGACCGGTCCCCGCCCTTTGTCCAGCTTGGCTTCAATCACCACACCCCGGGCGAAACGGTCGGGGTCGGCCTTCAAATCCATCACATCCGCCTGCAAAAGGATCATTTCCAGCAGCTCTTCAATCCCCTGCTGCTTTTTCGCCGATATCTCACAAAAGATGGTCTCACCGCCCCAGTCTTCCGCGAGCAGATTATATTCCGTCAAGGCCTGCTTAATTTTGCCCGTATCAGCGCCGGGCTTATCAATCTTGTTGATGGCAACAATGATCGGCACTCCCGCTACGCGTGAATGATTGATGGCCTCCACGGTTTGTTCCTTCACCCCATCATCGGCGGCGACCACCAGTACCACAATATCCGTGACCTTCGCCCCGCGGGCCCTCATCGCTGTAAAGGCTTCATGACCGGGCGTATCCAGAAAAACTATGTCCCGGTCTTTGACATGCACGTGGTAAGCACCGATGGCCTGGGTTATCCCTCCCGCCTCGCCGCCGATCACATTTGTCTGCCTGATCGCATCAAGAAGCGATGTTTTCCCGTGGTCAACATGCCCCATCACGGTCACGACAGGCGCCCGCGGCTTTAGTTTCTCCGGAGACACCGCTTCTTTCTGAATCTCTTCATCATAGTCGAGGGCGGAAAGTTCCACCTGATAGCCAAATTCCGTGGCAATCAGAGTGGCGGCATCACTGTCTATGGGCTGGTTGATTGTGGCCATCATTCCCAGGGCTATCAGTTTATTAATCACTTCGCCAACTTTGACGCCCATCTTTTTCGCCAACTCGCCGACACTGACCGTTTCTCCCACTCTAATTCTTCTCTTAACGGCTTTAGGAACGGTAATCGCCGTTTTCTTCATTTTTACGACGGCCTGTTTCTTCGGTTCCTTCCACCTGCCCGACCGTTCTTCCAGATCGGTGATTTCGACGCGCTTGGTCTTCTTCTCTACGATTTTCCTGATGAAGGCCTTCTTATTGACGGGAACTTGCTCCTCCATCAATACTTCAACCGGTGCTTTAGGTTTTTTCCTGAACTTATCTCCCTCGGGCGTCGGCACGGCTTCCGGCTTGGCTGCCGGTTTGGCGACAGTTATCTCCGGCCTGCCGGCACCTTCCTTCCTTGCCTCTCTCGGTTTGAACGCACCTTGACCTTGGGGCCTTGACACGGTCCGGGGCGGTATGACGGCAGCCCCCCTACCCTTTTCCGGCACCGCTTTTGTCACCGCCTGCCCCGGCGCCGTGATCACCCCCCTTTCAGCCGAAATTCCCTTCTCTTCCGGAGGCGAGGGCGGGACAGCAGAAACCTCAGGAACCGCCTCCGGCTTAACCGCATGTATGGGTGGAATAATGCCTTTCAGAGGAGGCTTTATTTCGGCTTTCTCGGGATGCGCTGCCGTTGCCGTTGCTGCCTCTTTTTCTCCCTTAACCTTTTCTGCCTTTGCTGTCCGGGCCTCAACCTCTCCGGTCGCAGCCGTCGGCACCGCTTCCTCTTCCTTCTTTTCAGCAGGTTGCGCCCCTGCTTCGGCAAGTTCGACTGCGGGCTCTTCCACAATGATTTGTATGGCGCGCCTTCTAATGACCGTCGGTTTTACCCTTGTTTCCTCGGTTTCATGAGGCTCGTTTTTCTTCAATAATCTTATCGCCCTTTCCACATCACTTTCTTCCAGCGAACTCGAGTGCGACTTCACGTTCACACCCAACGTTGCCAGATGAGCAATAAGTTCTTTATTTTCAATACCCAGCTCTTTGGCCAATTCATTAACTCTTTTTTTGGTCATGCCTAAACTCCCCGTAACCGCACAATATAATCGCCCTGGATATTATTTCCAGGCCAGGCCAACCGCGCCCCTACACCGTTACCGCACAAACATGATCTCCATCGATCTCATCCCGGATGCAGGGCGGGCGCAGGCCCTACCCTATTCCGGAAGGGTTGTAGCCGGTATCTCTTCTTCCTTAAAAAGACTGTCCGCTGCAGCTGTGATATTCTTGTTCTTTTCTTCTTCCGCAGTGGCAACAGATTCACTCTTAACGTCAATTTTCCAGCCCGTCAGTTTGACGGCCAGCCTGACATTCTGTCCCGCCCTTCCAATGGCCAGCGACAGCTGATCATCAGGCACAATTACCAGCATGGCGTGGTTATCCTCATCCACGAAGACCCGGCTAACTTTTGCCGGTGAAAGGGCATTGCACACATACCGCGCCGGATCGTCCGAATAAGGGACAATATCGATCTTTTCGCCCCGCAGTTCCTGCACCACGCTTTGCACTCGCGATCCTCTCATACCCACGCAGGCGCCCACGGGATCGATATCTTTATCTTTGCTTTTCACCGCAATTTTCGACCTTTTCCCGGGCTCCCGCGACACGCTCACGACCTCGATGAGTCCTTCGTAGATCTCGGGCACTTCCACTTCGAAAAGGGCTTTCAGAAATGCCGGATGGGTTCGGGAAAGAATAATTTGCGGTCCCTTGGATACCTTCTTAACCTCCAGCAGGTAGCAGCGCACCCTCTCACCCCGTTTGTAGAGTTCTTTGCTGATCTGCTCCGTCACCGGAATTACGCCCTCCGCCCGGCCGAGATTTACAATGATATTGCCACCTTCAAATCTCTGCACAAAGCCGTTAACCAGCTCGCCTTTGCGGTCCTTGTATTCATCGTAGATATTGTCCCGTTCAGCATCATTAACTCTTTGGATGATGATCTGTTTGGCCGTTTGGACCGCAACCCGGCCGAAGGTATTGGTATCCAGCTTAATTCCAAGACTATCTCCGACCTGCGCCTCTTCATCCAATTCACGACGGGCCTGCTCGAGGGATATCTGCATCTCGGGATCGGTTACCTTCGTCTCAACGGTCTTGAACTGAAAAACTTCTATTTCTCCCACTTCATCATTGTAGTGGGCTTCTATATCTACACGAGGTCCGAGTTTCTTTCGGGCAGCTGTCAACATGGCCGCTTCCAGCGCCTCTACGATGACGTTTTTTTCTATACCCCTGTCCTTACACATCTGCTCAATCAGACGTTTAAGTTCTGGAAACATTATTTAAACCCTCCGTTATCATGACAATTTATACTCCAAATGTGCTTTCGCTACCTTCTCCCTGGGGATACGGCGTAGCGTACCGGAAACATCGAGAAGCAGCATTTTCTTCCCGTCTTCTTCAAGATAGTCAACAAGTACGCCTCTAAAGTTCCGGCTTCCTTCCAGCTTTTCATCCAGTCGGACCGATACCTCGGCGCCCCGATACTTAAGGAAATCCTTATCCCGGACCAGCGGCCGGTCCAGACCCGGAGAGGAAACCTCCAGCGTATAGGGGCCGGGCGGCACATCGTGGACGTCAAGGATATCTCCCACCTGACTGCTGACGACAGCGCAATCGTCCAGAGTGACCCCGCCTTCCTTGTCCAGATAAAGCCTCACCAGCCAGCGGGATTTCATCTTCAGACATTCGACGGCAATCAGTTCCAAGCCCTCCGCTTCCGCGACCGGCTCCACCAGTTCCCTGATTTGCTCCTCATAGGCGCGCTGCACCATGGGTCCCTTTCGTAAAAAAAAAGTGGGCTGAAGCCCACTCATCTTTATCCACTACGATGATGTTATTTACCCCATAACAAATAAATAGCACTACTGCAAGCAAAAATTGGATCGGGCGCAGCGAAAGTAAAGGGGACTCGGGGCGTGCTTTTTCACCCTTGAAATAGTTATCAGTAGATCTTATGTCAAGGTTTTGATAGATGACGATGGATATTCTTTATTATCTGAATAGAAATCATTGACAGAAATACCTTACAATGTGATAGGTTTGAGCACACGATTGGAGTGGTGTCGCAAGATCATGGCCAGACATTCTAAAAAAAGCAGATCAAAGAAGACAGGCCTCCCTCCCGGGTCTCTTGTCTATATCGGCAGCCAGGCGGCGGAAACCAGCAAGGTTACCCTGTGTGAATATGACGGCGACCATGTTATAAAAAAAGAGATCGTTAATATTAAAGAATTGAAAAACCTTAAAGGGAAGCCCACCGTCTCCTGGGTCAACGTGAAGGGCATCCACGATCCCAGTTTACTGGAACAATTAGGCGATGTCTTCGGAATTCACCCCCTCATATTAGAGGATATCCTGAACACTGATCATCGCCCCAAAATGGAAGATATGGAGGGTTACATTTTTCTTACCCTCAAACGATTCTGCGACACCTGTGATGAAAATGGAGGCATTGCGGCAGAACAGCTAAGCTTAATCCTCGGGCCGAGCTTCGTTCTTTCTTTCCAGGAAAAAGATGATGTGCTTTTCGAAGCGATCGATGATCACATCAGAACTGCCCGGGGAAAGATCCGCAAGTCGGGCGCCGACTATTTAGCCTATTCCATTATTGATATTGTCCTCGATACCTATTTCGGCATTCTTGAGTCCCTGGGTGAAAGAATCGAAACCGAAGAAGATGCCCTGGTCAATCATCCCGACCAGTCCTCCTTGCGAGCTATTCAGAACCTGAAACGCGATATGTTCTTCCTCAGAAAATCGATCTGGCCGCTCCGGGAGACGATCAGCGCCCTGCAACGCAGTGACTCTTCGCTGATCGAGGACGCGACCCGTGTCTACCTCAAGGACGTTTATGATCATACCATCCAGGTAATAGATACGGTGGAAACCTATCGGGAGATGCTTTCGGGCATGATCGATATTTATCTTTCCAGCCTCAGCAACCGCATGAACCAGGTGATGAAGGTCCTTACCGTTATTGCGACGATTTTCATACCCTTGACCTTTATCGTCGGCGTCTATGGAATGAACTTCAAACATATGCCGGAGCTGGAGTGGGATTATGGTTATTTCTTAATCTGGTTTGTCAACATCCTGGTGGCCGCGTTCATGCTGGTTATGTTCAAACGGAAAAAATGGTTCTGATGCCGGTGTCTCATGGATGCTAAAAAAGCAAACCTTTTTCAATCATATGGATTTTCCGGCCTGCTGATCCTCTCTATCGGCATCGGCGCCCTGTTGGGAATCGTTCTAAAGAAGGACGCCGCTTTCTTCAAACCCTTCGGCGACCTATTCCTGAACCTCCTATTTACGGCCATCGTCCCACTGGTATTTTTTTCCATCGCTTCAACCGTCGCCGGTATGTCCAATATCGGACGGCTGGGCAGGATTCTTTCGTCCATGCTGTTCGTGTTCATTGCGACCGGCGCCATTGCCGCAACAATCATGGCAGTGGCCGTACAATTTTATCCGCCCGCGGCAGGCATCAGTTTGAACCTTCCGGCTCCTCAGGGCCTTGAGCAGCTCAATACCTCGGAGCAGATCGTCAATGCTTTCGCCACATCGGATTTCCTGAACATCCTGTCGAAAAAAAACATGCTGGCCCTGATCATCTTTTCCATCCTTATCGGACTGGCTGCCTCGGCCGTCGGGGATAAGGGAAAGGCCTTCACCCAATTTCTTTCCTCCGCCAGCGAGGTAATGATGAAGGTCATCTCCTTTATCATGTTCTATGCTCCGGTGGGTTTAGGCGCCTATTTTGCCTATTTCGTTGGCGTATATGGCCCCGAACTTCTGGGCTCCTACTTCAAAGCGATGGTGCTCTATTATCCTCTCACTATCGCTTATTTCTTTTTGGCCTTCTCCTTTTACGCTTACCTGGCCGCGGGAGCGAGAGGGGTAAGAACGTTCTGGACAAACATCTTTCCGCCCGCACTCACGGCCCTGGCCACCGGCAGCAGTGTGGCGACTATCCCTTTAAATCTCGAAGCGGCGAAAAATACGGGCATACCCGATGATATCAGCGAGGTCATTATCCCCATCGGCGCCACTGTGCATATGGAGGGCTCCTGCCTTGCCGCCGTCTTGAAAATCGCCTTTTTATTCGGGGTGTTCCAGATGGATTTCTCGGCCACTGAGACGATTGTAACGGCGATCGGGATAGCTATCCTCTGTGGTACAGTAGTGAGCGGCATTCCCGGGGGCGGCACTATCGGCGAGTTGCTGATCATTTCCCTTTACGGCTTCCCTCCCGAGGCATTCCCGATAATTACGATGATCGGAACCCTCGTCGACCCGCCGGCAACCATGGTAAACGCTGTGGGCGACAACGTCGCCTCCATGATGGTCGCCCGGATGCTGGAAGGGAAAAACTGGATGCGGGGTAGCCGGGACCGCCATTGAGCACCTGGTAAAGCGGCAGCGGCTGTTGAATTTAAAAAGGAGGAGCTATGCGAAAATGGGAAGCTGTTTTTCCGGAAGAGGACAGGGCTTTGGTGCAGAAGACGGCGATGGCCGAAAGGCAGGCTTTCGGGAAGAGGCCGGCGTTCATCATTGTCGATGTCAACAGGGCCTTTGTCGGCTCTAAACCTAAGCCCATCATGGAATCCGTTGAGGAGTACCGGACAAGCTGCGGCGAGGCGGGCTGGACAGCCCTCGAATACATCGGGCAACTGCTGGCGGCCTGCCGGAGCAAGCTGGTTCCGGTAATCTTTACGACCAATGACCCCGTCACCATCCAGTTCGCCTGGGGGCCGACAAAAAACTCAGGGCATGCGGGAGAGTTCGACATGGCCGGCAACGAGATTGCTGAGGCCATTGCCCCGCTCCCGTCGGAATGGGTCTTGCGCAAAACCAAGGCCAGTGCTTTTTTCGGAACGCCCCTGGCCGCGGCGCTCGTTAATTTAAAGATCGATTGTTTATTGATTGCCGGCACCACCACCTCCGGCTGTGTCCGCGCTACGGTAGTTGACGCCTTTTCCCACCGGTTTCCCTGCTTTATTGTCGAGGAATGTGTATTTGACCGCTTCCAATTATCGCATCTCGTAAACCTATTCGACATGAATGCGAAATATGCCGATGTCATCACCCTTCGGGAAGCAACAGATTTACTCGAATGCTTGCCTTAAGAGAACTCGCAGGATGGATTTAATCGGCCGACGGTTAAAATAGCGTCTCAGCCGGCAACTCCGGCTGAGACGCTATTCGTTTCCGTTAGAGGGCCAAAATAATTTTGGACCTCCGCAGTTCTGTCACCTGGCCGTCTTTCCCTCACCATAGAGATGACATTTCACCTGCCCTGTCGGGCTAAGAAGCGTCGTCTCCGGATATACCTCCCGGCACTGCGGCAGGACGCGGGGACAGCGGGGGTGGAAAGGGCAGCCGGCTGGCGGCTGTTCGGCAGAGGGAACGTCGGACGGCAACCGATCCGCTGCGCACCTTTCGCCCCTGTCCAGGGCAGGGACGGAGGAGAGCAGAGTCACAGTGTAAGGATGCTTCGGGCTATCCAGCACTTCTTCCACGGTGCCCCGTTCCACGATCCGCCCCCGGTACATCACCGCCACTTCGTGTGCCAGGTACTCCACCACGGACATGTTGTGCGTTATAAAGAGATAGGCCAAGCCCAATTTGTCCTGCAAGCCTTTCAGCAGGTTCAGGATTTGGGCCTGTACCGACACATCCAGGGCGCTGGTCGGCTCATCGCAGACGATAACCCTGGGCTCCAATGCCAGAACGCGGGCGATGCAGATGCGCTGGCGCTGGCCTCCCGAAAACTCATGTGGATAACGGCGGCTGGCCTCCGGTTCCAGGCCCACCTGCATCAGGAGTTGCTCGCTGCGTTGCCGCCGGGCCTTCTCATCGCCCCCCAGCCCCTGCGCCACCATCCCTTCTTCCACGATGTCGGCAATCAACATCCGGGGGTCCATGGCGGACCAGGGATCCTGAAAGATGATCTGGAGGTCGCGGCGGTAGGGATGCAGGGCGCGGAAATCGAGACGGGTAAGTTCTCTCTCGAGGTAACGCACGCTGCCGGCGCTTGGTTTCAAGAGTTGCAGGATGGCCTTGCCCACTGTCGTTTTGCCGCAGCCGGATTCACCCACGAGAGCCAGCGTGCGGCCGTGCTTCAACTCTAAAGACAGACCGTCCACGGCCTGAACATGACCGACGGTCCGCTGGAACAACCCCTTCCGCACCGGGAAGTAAACCTTGAGATCCTTAACCCGTACCAGGACCTCGCCGGGCCCGACCGGGGGGACCGATTCCAGGACACCCGGCTCCCGCACCGGGGCGTCAGCCGGGCGCATGACCTCCTTGTCCAGCAGGTGGCAACGCGCCCCATGCCCGGGTCCAACTTCGATCCACCGAGGCGCCACTTCGTGGCAGAGAGGCCAGGCATAATCGCAGCGGTCGGCAAAACGGCAAGCCTTGAAAACCTGGGCCAGGGACGGCACGGCACCCTCGATCACCGCCAGTCGGCCGTCACGCTTGGCCCGGCCCGGCAGGGAAGCAAAGAGCTTTTTGGTATAGGGGTGGCCGGGGGACTGGAAAAAATCAGCCCGCGGCGCCTGTTCCACGATATGGCCGGCATACATCACGGCGACGTTGTCCGCCATCTCCGAAACTACGCCCAGGTCGTGGGTGATGAGCATGAGTGCCATACCCCGATCCCGCTGCAGCTGGCACAATAGATCCAGGATCTGGGCCTGAATGGTCACGTCCAGCGCTGTGGTCGGTTCGTCGGCGATCAGGAGCTCCGGTTCGCCAGCCAATACCGCCGCGATCATAACGCGCTGGATCATGCCGCCCGAGAGCTGGTGGGGATATTCGTCGATCCGCCTTTGGGGTTCAGGGATGCCCACGGAGTCCAGCAACTCCAGAATGCGCCGGCGCGCCGCTGTACCCCGGAGACCCTGGTGTCGCACGATGCTCTCGCCGATCTGGGCGCCGACGCTCAATACCGGGTTGAGCGAGGTCATGGGCTCCTGGAAGATCATGCCGATGCGGCCGCCGCGCACGTCGCGCATGGCGACCTCCGGCAGGTCGAGCAAGTCCTGACCGCCCAGCAGCACCTCGCCGGCCACGTTGCCGCGGGCCTGGGGCGGCAGCAATTGCATAATGGTAAGCGCGGTGATGGTTTTGCCGCAACCCGATTCCCCCAGGAGGGCAAAACACTCGCCCCGCCGGACTTCGAAACTTACTCCGTCCACGGCCCGGATGGGTCCCTTGCTGCTGTCAAACCAGGTCCTGAGATTACGGACGGATAACACTGTCTCGCTCATTGGGTTGCCTTCATCCTCACTGCTTCCTCAGGCGCGGATCAAAAGCATCCCGCACCGCGTCGGAAAAAATATTGGCCGCCAGTACCAGCACGAACATGAAGATGAAGGCCGCCGTCAGGGACCACCACACCATGGGTTCCCGCGCCATCTCCAACCGGGCCGCATTGATCATGTTGCCCCAGCTGTTCATCACGGGGTCCACACCTACGCCCACATAAGACAGAACCGCCTCGGCCAGCACCAGGCCGCTGAAGTCCAAAACCAGGGAAATGAGCACAATGTGCATGACATTGGGTACCATGTGGCGGGTGATGATCCGGCCGCGGCTCACGCCGAGGGCGGCGGCCGCCTGGATGAAATCGACGGCGCTGAGCTTCAGGGCCTCGCCGCGCAGCAGGCGGCACAATCCCGTCCAGTTGGTCACCCCCAGGATGATGCAAAGAAACAGGAGGCGCAAATCCGCGCGTTCCTGCTGAGTCGGAAACAACTCCGGGCGCGTGTCGATGTAAACCTGCAGCATGAGCACCGCGGCAGCGATGAGCAGTACGCCCGGTATGGCGTTCAGCGTGGTGTAGAGATACTGAACCGTATCGTCGATCCACCCCTTGAAGAAGCCAGCCATAATGCCGAGCAGGACGGCGAAGGGAAGCATCACCAGCGTGGTGAGGGTACCGATCACCAGGCCGGTGCGAATACTTTTCAATGTCTGATACAGCACATCCTGTCCCACCTTGTCCGTTCCCAGCACGTGGTAGAGAGGCGCCAGGGCGATGAGCCAGGCCGTCAGCAGGACCAGGAGGCCCGCCGTCAGGAGCACTGCCTTCCAGGGAAGATCGCTGTGCCCGCCCGCCATCCGCGTCAGCGCCGCGGCATAGGGCAGGCGCCAACGCCGCGCCAGCCATCCCGCCAGACCCAGGACCATCATGAGCCAGACCAGTATACCGGCCGCCGCTGCCTTCAAGGTGGTTCTAAGGATGTCGCCGGTCCGCTCGCGCCCCGGATCTTGTAGGTGCACCCCACCGAATTGCAGCCGGGGAAAGACGCGGGCCATCGTGCCGTCCAGCAGTTGCAACGTCTCCTTGGCATAAAGATGCGTCGCCAAAGGCGCGGAATAGGTCTTCTCCGTGCGAATCCGCAACGGCGTAACCATGAGATCGAAGACGCTTAACATCTCCGAGGCGAACTGTACCCGGCCCCGGCTATCCGCCTGCAGCGCCGGGCGGAAGTGCAGCGAATCGAGGAGGGCCACGGCGCCATAGGCGGCGAGCACCACCACCGCACTCATACCGAGGCCGCTGCGCATCACCTGTCGCCAGGGGTCGCGCAGATGTTCCCGCCGGCGGGCATAGGCCGCAAACACTGCGACAGCCGCCACAAGCAGGAAGATCAGGGCATCGGTCCACAATATGACGGGTTTGAAGGCAAACATAATAACCTACTCCCATAACCGGGATAAGTGGTTTAAGAAATTGCTTCCCACCGGAAAGCAATTTCTAACTTACTAAATAATCAACCAAAGCGGATGCGCGGGTCCACCAGGGTATAGGAAATATCCGTCAGGACGAGCCCGACGATGTACAGCACCGAGCCCAGAAAGACCATGGCGCGCACGATGGCGAAATCCTGGCTATGGATTGCGTCGATCACGAAGCTGCCGAGCCCGGGTATGCCGAAGAAAGACTCGGTGATCAGGCTGCCCATGAACAAAAGCGGCAATATCGCCACGACGCCGGTCAGAATGGGGATCAAGGCGTTTCTCAACACATGCCGGAAGAGCACCGTCAGCTCCGCCAGGCCTTTAGCGCGGGCGCTGCGCACGTAGTCCTTACCCATCTCCTCGAGAAAGATGGTGCGATACCAGCGGACGCCCGATCCCAGGCCGGCGATGACGCCGATCACCACCGGCAGCAAGATGAACTTGACGGCATGGATGCCCGCACCGTAGCCGGAGATGGGCACCAAGTGCAATAATTTGCCGACCAGAAACTGCCCGCCGATAATATAGAACATGCTGGAAATCGACATGAGCATGACGGCCAGCACTACCCCCCAGACGTCAATATAAGTGACGCGGAAAAAAGCCACCAGCATCGCGCAGGTGATCGTCACCAGGAGCCCGACGAGGAGGTTGGGAAGGGCAATGGCCAGGGAGGGCCACATCCGCTGGCGGATTTCGTAGCCGATGTCGCGGCCGTTGTCTGAACGCCCGAACTGCATGGCAAAGAGGCGTGCCGAGTGCTGAAAAAAGATGGTGTCCGTAAATTGTTTCCCCCCGGAGGCACGCGCGTTGTGGAGCAGCGGTTTATCATATCCCCGTTCCTGTTTCCATTTGGCGATGGCCGCGGGCGTAACATATTTCACTCCCAGGTGCAGCCGCGCCATGTCGTCCGGACTGTTCACCACAAAGAAGAGGGTAAAGGTAATCAGGTTCACGCCGATCAGGATGGGGATCGCATAGAGGATGCGCCGGATGATGTAGACGATCATGGTGAGATGTCCCCCAGTGGGTTGCGCCGGACCGGCCGGTGCTCCTTGATTATATAGGCCACCACGGCCGGGATGGTGCCGATGATGAGCAATGCAACAATCAGCCCCAGCGGCCAGAGCACAGGCTTGTTCCACTCCGCGCGCAAGCCTTGCCGCCGTGCCGGGTCGATGCGTATGTACTTGAGGGTATTGTTAGCCATGATGTTGGGCTTGGCATTATAGTACCAGGCGTGATAAAGGGCAAAACTCTTCGGGTGATAGCCCCACAGCCAGGGAGCGTCACGGCGCGCAATCTCCACCATCCGGTCGATGATCGCCTGACGCGGCGGACCGTTGTCCATGTTCTTCATCTGCTCGAAAAGCCGGTTAAACTCAGGGTTGTCGTAATTGGAGGCGTTTTCACCGCCGCCCTTCGCCTTGCTTTGCGGCCCATGGAGCAGAAACACGAAATTTTCGGGATCGGGATAATCCGCATTCCACCCCCAAAGGTAGATCTGGGCGTTGCCTTTGGCCATCTTGTCCTGAAAGCGGTTGTAGTCGGTATTGCGGATCACGAGTTGCACATCCAGCTTGGCAAACTGCTTGCGGTACCAGTCCAGGCGCGCCTTATCATCAGGCCCCGCAGCCGTAACATCGAAATTAAGGACTAGAGGCACCCCGGTTTTGGCATCCACCCCCCGGGGGTATCCGGCCTCGGCAAGCAAGCGCTTGGCTTCCGTGAGGGGTTTACGCTGCGCTGTATCGTTTTCCCAATTGTAGACATAGGGATTCACGCCTTCCCGGCCCTCGCGATTGCCGAATATGCCGGGCGGTAACGGACCCTGGGCCGGAATGCCGCGGCCGTTGGTAAAGATGGCGATGTACTCCTCCAAATCCACGGCGATGGAGATCGCCTGGCGCAATTTGCGCGCCCGCTCGCTATGCCCGCCCACCACCGGGTCCAACATGTTGAAGCCCATGTAATAAGTTGAGGTCAGCACCGCCGTGGCCAGGCGTATGCCCTTGGCTTGCATCGCCTCCGTGATGCCCATTTCGCCCTGGCTGCTTACGCGCACGACCTGGTCGAAACTCTCGGGGCCCACGCCGGAGGCATCATAGTACCCCTGGAGGAACTTGTTCCAATAGGGAATCGTTTCCTTCTCCAAACTGAAGACCACTTTCTCCGCCAGCGGCAACGGTTGGCCCGCATCGGCGAGCAGCCCGGCCTCGGCATCTCCCGGCATGCCTTCCTGTGGATATGTCTCCTTGTGGAAATAAGGGTTGCGTTCCAGCACCATCCGCCGGCTGGGGTTATTCTCCGTAAGCATAAAGGGCCCCGTCCCGAGGGGATACCAGTGGAGGACAAGATTTTTCTCTGCCATACCCGGCTGGTCATAGAACACATCCGCCTCGGGCGGCAGGGGGGCAAAAAATGGCATGGCCAGCCAGTAGACGAACTGGGGATACTTTCCCTTGATTTTGATGCGATAGGTGTAACGGTCCACTGTCTCCACCCCGGAAAGGGAGAACCGCTCCAGGTCCAGAGGCACAATGCCGCCTGCCTGGCCCCCGAGGTTTTTTACGAGGCGGGCGTACTCCTTTTCGACCGTTGCGGCATATTCCGACAGGCCGACGATGTAGGCGGACATGAGCCCAAGAATGGGCGAGTGCAGGCGCGGATGGGCCAGGCGCTTGATCTGATAAGCATAGTCCGCGGCCACCAGCTCCCGCGTACCCGTTTCCGGAAAATCGGCCAAGGTGCGTTTCGGCGCCAGGTCCGCCGCCTTCATCGCCTGGTACAGATACCGCCCCTGGCCATCCCGGGCCAGGGCTGGGTGCGGCTGGTAACGGATGCCCGGCTTGATCCTGATCTCGTATACGCTATAGGAAATACGCTCGGCCGGGGCATCCTCCGGCAGGCGATTCCCTTGCTCGTCATAATAAGCCGGCATCGGCACCTCTGTCGCCGTCAAAGGCACGAGGCTGTAAGGCCGCTTGAGAAAATGGTACTGAAGGGGTGGCTCGTAGATTTGCGCGATAATATCGTATTCGTTGGCACTGTATGAAACCGCCGGGTCAAGATGCTTGGGACGTTCCGTGAACGAGGTGTATATTATCGGCCGCCCTGCTTCGGCGGTCGGATAGGGGTTATTCCAGGGAGGCTGGCCACAGGCGCTAAGCAAAAAAAAGGTAAAAACGATAAAGATGAGCTTGCGCTTTTCCCGCAACAGGATACGGTCCGGCTGCGGTGATAACCCTGACCCCGTTAATCGGGATAAGTACGTTAAAGAAATTATTTTTTGCCACTCTCTCCAGTACCCCCTTGAGAGGTAGAAAAACGCAAGGCATAACTTCTTACTAACTAATGATGTTTGTTGGAATCCCTTCATGGCGAGATGAGTATAAGGAAATGGCGGTCCTGAGTCAAGGGCAAGTGACCGATGGCGCCGTGGATACAAAAGCCGGGGCGACTTTCCCTGCCGATGGGCGCCCGCTTTCTCGTTAGACACCGGGATTGCTCTTCGGCTGGAAGCCGATTGCCCGGTGGCTCCCGTCGCAGAAGGGCTGGTTCCCAGTGCCGCCGCACCTGCAAAGCGCCGCACGGCCCGAAGTTCTGATCGTGACCCCGTCCTCATCCAGCAGCGTAAAGGAACCCAGCACGAGGAGCGGACCGTTCTTGCTTACTTGAATCGTTGTACCGGTCTCCGCAGCCGCCGGCTCCTCCGCCGGTTCATTCCTGCCGTCAAGAACGTACTTTAGCGCTCCGGAGGGGCACTGCTCGATCGCCGCAACCACATCCTCTATTGTCGCAGCCTCCAGCTGCACCCAGCGGCGACGCCGCACGTCGAAGACGGTCGGCAGGGTCGACAGGCAGGCTGTCGAGTGGATACAGATGTTAGGATCGAACGTTACCGTTATCCCCGGCGCACTATAGGTCTGGAGCTGCTTCATGCCAATACTCCCGGTCGGATCTGTGATTATCCATGATCTAAACTATACTAACATAGGGATGTCATTTACTGCGCACAAAAAGTACATCTATTGTTTAAAATTGTTGTGAATTCAACAGCACCAGCGTGCAGGCCTCTTTAGTGTAAATGCCTTGTTTCATAAGACTGTCACGCAAGGCAGGATTCTCGGCACCGGGGTTGAAGATCACTCTCTGAGGTTTCAACTGCTCGATGACAGCAGCAAGCGCTGATGATACCTGCGGTGATACGTAAAGGGTGATCGTATCAACAGGACCATCGACCTCAGCCAGGTCATTATGAACGGGAAGTCCCTCTATGGTCTGGGCCGCCGGACTTACGGGCACCACCTCATGCCCATGCCGCATCAGGAGACAGACGGCACGATTGGAATAGCGCTCAGGATCGGGACTGGCGCCCACGACGACAACCCGCTGTTTTTTGCAGGACATATTGGGTCCTCCCTTTTCACCAAAGTGGCATAGCCTTTCCGCAATAAAACTAGGTCAGAAAACTCTTTGTTAAGCCCTCGCAGCGTCAACTCATTATTGAAGATTGTTAATTATAACTCCAGGCACGCCCACCAAAGCAGAAATGCTTGGGCCAATAACGCGTCACAATTAGTTTAAAGGATTATCAGAGGAAAACAATGAGGGTTAAATAGATGAATATTGGCAGGTATAATCTACCTATTTCGACATCCCCGGCCCAAAGGCCAGTTTCCCTTGACACACGTTTAATTCTACCTTACATAGTACCGGGTCTTCCGGAGGGGAAGCAACCCTGATCAGAGATGAGAAAAATTGACCCATAAGGAGAGCCAAAATGAAAACAGGAGCCATTCTGCTAAAGATCGTTCTGGCGGCTGCCGTATGATTGATAGTCCTATCCCATGGTCTTGCGGTGAGTAAAACCATGGCCGCCGAACCAGCGACAAAAAAAGCGCAGGTTAGCAAAAAAGACAATTGGAAAGCTGAATGGGAAATGACTCTGCGAAAAGCGCGGGAAGAAGGGGAAGTTGCCGTCGCCGGCGGCCCTATCGTCAGCGCGTTGAGAAATTCTGTCAAGCCATTTAAAGAGAAGTTTGGCATCGACTTGCTTATTACCACCGCCCGGGGCAATGTTGTAACGACAAAGATCATGGAAGAGAGAAGAAGCGGCCATTATCTTCAGGATGTGATGATAACTGGACAAAATTCAATGGTAGATCCATTAAAGCCGGCGGGAGCTTTTGACCCTTTAGAGCCTTTTCTCGTTCTTCCGGAGGTGGTCGATCAGAAGCTCTGGTATGACGGCCAATTTAACTGGGCGGATGAGGGACGCTTCATTTTTAACTTTGCCCTCTATCCTATTCACATGGTCTTCATCAATACCGATCTGATAAAAACTGGAGAAATACGTTCCTATAACGACCTGCTGAACCCCAAATGGAAAGATAAGATATTAATTAACGACCCCACTATTGCCGGCATCGCCAATCAAAGTTTTAACTCCATGGTTTATAATTCCTTTGTTGACCAAGACTTCTTTCGTAAGCTTGCCGCTCAGAAGAATATGATGACGAGAGATGAAGATCTCCAGGCAACGTGGCTGGCCAAAGGAAAATATCCGATCGCTTTATGGCCGACAACCAGTGCGATTGCCAAATTCATTGATGCAGGAGCTCCGGTAAGGCCGATTTCGGACATGAAAGAAGGCTCAGCAGCAGGCTCTGCCGGCAGTGGATTGGCTATCTTTAACAGAGCGCCTCATCCCCATGCCGCCAAGGTTTTCATCAACTGGTTCCTGAGCAGTGAGGGCCAGGCCATCAACCAGAAGAGTGTAAGGAAACAAACGCGCAGGATTGATGTTGCCCCCGAAGGACTGATCCCCACCGAGACGAGAATTCCCGGGATGAAATATTATCCCATGCCCGATGAGAAGGAAAAGTTCATCCTCACGGAATCGAAAAAATATCGGCAGCTTTCCGAGCAGCTTTTTGCACCCTTGAAATAAAGCGCCAGACTGCCCTCTATCACGGAAACCGATACAAATCTTGCGGGAAAAACATGTTGACACACAGTAGAAACTTTCTTATAGCTTACCTGTCAGAAAATAATGTCTTAGCAAAGAAATTGTGAGAGGAGGAGACTTTGAAAAAACGTAATGCAGGGTTGTTGTTGCCAGGTGTTTTGTTTTTCCTGTCGTTTCTTTGCGCGCCATTGGTCGAGCAGGCGAAGGCGGCAGCGAATCCGGCCGCCAAGGCAAAGTCCGGAACCGTGAATCCCGCCTGGGAGGCGGACTGGAAGAAAACCCTGGAAGCCGCAAAGAAAGAAGGTAAGGTTTACATCTATACTGTCGTCTCCAGTGAAACCAGGGGTGCTCTCACTAATGCTTTCACCTCCAAATACGGCATCCAGCTTGCCTTTATTACCGGGAGAGGCGATGATCTGGTGGCCAAGCTAACTACTGAACGCCGGGCAAATATCTATATGGCCGACTTCTTTATCGGCGGTGCCACGACTCCCACCACGACCTTCAAACCGCGGGGCTTTCTGGCCCCATTAAAACCCTTGCTCATTCTGCCTGAAGTTATCGACCCCAAAGCGTGGTACGGGGGCGCCCTCTTCTTTACCGACAAGGAAAGGCAGTACGTCCCCTGCCCCGTGCTCACTGCCGCCAACAGTTATCTGGCCGTTAACACCGATTTGGTAAAGCCCGGCGAAATAAAGACCTATAAAGACCTGCTGAACCCCAAATGGCATGGAAAAATCATCATGAATGATCCCACCATCCCCGGCGCAGGTTCGCGATGGTTCGCCGTCGTAGCGGACCGGTATATGGGACTGGATTACATGCGGGAACTGGTCAAGCAAGAACCGACTATTACGCGCGACCAGCGCCTCCAGGTGGAAGGCATGGCCCGCGGTAAGTATCCTATTGCCATCGGGGCGCAACCCGATATATTGGCCGACTTTATCAAGGCCGGCGCCCATGTGGATACCGTCATCCCGGATGAAGGCACCTGGCTCGGCGGCGGTCCCGGTTTGATCGTTTTCTTCGATCATGCACCCAATCCCAACGCGGCCAAGGTATTTGCCAACTGGTTTCTGAGCAAAGAGGGACAGACGGTCTATTCGAAAACGGCCCGGGCCGAAAGCGCCAGGCTGGATGTTCCCACCGACCACCTGGACAAAGGAGACCTCAGAATGCCGGGAGTGAAATACTTTATCAGCGAGGACGAGGATTTTCTCATTAAGAAGACGGAGTACGAAAAAAAATGGGCCAAGGAAATTTTCGGTTCGCTGATCAAATGACCGGTTTCTCCCTGAGGGCTCATCCGCTCGACCTGCATAATGCAGCTGATCGCGCTCAGGTGACGGCTATTTCTTCAACGAGTTTATAACTGCTGAGGTGGGTCAATATTGGACACCGATCACCCCCTGAGCTTAAACCGTGCTTTGCGGCACCTGCCTGGACATATAACTGATTGATTTAATTGGAGCGGGCGACCGGGATCGAACCGGCGACGTCCAGCTTGGGAAGCTGGCATTCTACCGCTGAATTACGCCCGCTCAAATGAGTTGGAAAAGACAGGTTTGGTATACCACCACAGGCCTTTGCCTATGACCCGTAAAGACGAATTTGTCAAGATTTTTTTGCCGTATCCCCTGCCAGGCGCAGGGTAACAGACCCGGCATGGGCGTCAAAACCCTCCAGCAAGGCGAAACGCGCCGCCTCCTGGCCGTACTTCCGCAAGGCCTCCGGCGAGAAATTCAAGATACTGGTACGTTTGAGAAAGTCAAAAACCCCCAGGGGAGAAGAAAATCTCGCCGTCCCTCCGGTGGGCAGAATGTGGTTAGGACCAGCGATGTAATCCCCCAGGGTCTCCGGCGTGCTGCCCCCCAGAAACACCGCCCCGGCATTTCTTATTTTCTTCAGGACCTCCTGGTTATCGGCCAGCATCAGCTCCAGGTGTTCCGGTGCAAAGCGGTTGGCGATCACCACGGCCTCTGCTAAATCCTTCGTTACAATCAGCGCCCCGAAATCGGCCAGCGCTTGCCGGGCGACCTCCTGGCGCGAAAGCTGCGGCAGTTGTCTTTCCACTTCACGGTCCACCTGGCGGGCCAAATCTTCGTCCGGCGTGAGCAAAACCGCACTGGCCATGACGTCATGCTCCGCCTGGGCCAGCAGATCGGCGGCCACATGGGCCGCCACGGCCGTTCCATCGGCAATGACGAGCACCTCACTGGGGCCGGCGATCATATCGATGTCCACCTGCCCGTAAACCATTTTCTTGGCCGCGGCCACATAAGCATTGCCAGGGCCGACGATTTTGTCGACCATCGGAATGGTGTCCGTGCCATAGGCCAGGGCGGCAATCGCCTGGGCACCGCCGATCTTGAAAATGCGGGTCACGCCACCCAACCGGGCCGCGGCGGCAATCAATGGGTGCAAATCGGCGCTTTTCGCCGGGCTAACCAGTATTATCTCCGAGACCCCGGCAATTCGGGCCGGAATGGCCGCCATCAGTACAGTGGAAGGATAAACAGCGCGCCCGCCGGGGGCATAGATGCCGACTCGTTCCAGGGGCAAGACCCGCTGTCCCAATTCTATGCCTTCTTCCTCATTAAAGGACCATGAGGGCAGGAACTGCCGGCGATGATAACTTTCGATGCGGTCGGCCGCCAGTTGGAGTAACCGCCAATCATCCGCCGACACTTTCCCGGCGGCCGCATCGATTTCCTCCGCCGCCGCCTCCACGGTTTGGCTGCTGAAGGAGACACCGTCAAATTTTGCCGTATAAGCAAAAAGGGCCGCGTCTCCGTTCCCGGCCACATCGGCCACGATACCCCGGACAACAGCCCAGAGTTCCTCGTCGAATACCTTGCCGCGCTGCCTGATCCGGTGGAAGGCCTCGGCAAAGGACAGCTCTCCGGTGCGAATAATCCTCATTACCCCGATACCCTCCTTATGTCAGCGCCCAGAAGGGAAAACTTTTTTTCAATGGTCTCATAACCGCGATCCAGGTGATAGACGCGGGATAGTTCCGTTGTCCCTTCCGCCATCAGTCCGGCCAGGATCAGAGATGCCGAGGCCCGCAGGTCCGTGGCCATGGTTTTGGCGCCCCGCAACTTCGGCACACCCCTCACGATGGCATTGTTGCCTTGGACGACAATGTCAGCACCCATCCGCAGCAGTTCGCTGACGTGCATAAAACGGTTTTCAAAAATCGTCTCCGTAATTACGCTGAGTCCGCTGCCGATCGTCATCATGGCCATCATCTGGGCCTGCAGGTCGGTAGGAAAGCCGGGATAGGGAAGCGTTGTGATATCGACGCTCTTCACCCCACTCTTGCCGGTGACCCGTACGTCATTTTCTTTGATTTTGACCCCCAGGCCCACCGCCCGCAATTTGGTGATCAAAGCGTCCAGATACCTCGGCGCCGCTCCCCGGACCAGAATGTCACCACCGGTCATGCCGGCAGCAATCATGAATGTACCGGACTCGATGCGGTCCGGGATCACGTCGCCCTCGACGGCATGCAATTCACGGACCCCTTCAATCGTGATCACGTCCGTGCCGGCGCCGCTGATTCTCGCCCCCATGCCGATCAAAATGTCTGCCAGATTGACGATCTCCGGCTCTTTGGCGGCATTTTTCAGCACCGTGGTGCCGTCGGCCAGCGTGGCCGCCATCATGATATTTTCCGTACCCGTAACGGTGGGCAGATCAAAATAAATGTTGGCCCCCTTGAGCCTGCTGGCTTTGGCCTCAACATAGCCTTCCCGCAGACTGATTTCCGCGCCCATCTCCTGCAAGGCGCGGATATGCAGATTCACCGGCCGGGCGCCGATGGCACAGCCGCCGGGAAGCGATACGCGCGCCTCCCCCATCCGCGCCACCAGGGGACCCAAAACAAGAATGGAGGCCCGCATAGTCTTGACGAGGTCGTAAGAGGCCTCACAGTTGGTTATTTCTCCGGCATTCACCCTCAAGGTGGGAGCGGAACCGTCTATTTTTACCCCCAGACTGGCCAGGAGTTTCCCAATCGTCCTGATATCCACCAGGTTGGGAATATTATGAAAGGTATTCCACTCGCCGTTAAGCAGGGCCGCTGCCAGGATGGGCAAGGCCGCATTTTTTGCCCCGCTCACCTGCACCTCCCCCTCCAGCCTCCGGCCGCCACCGATAATTATCTTGTCCAAAGCTTACACCTTTCTGGCCTTGATCACGCGTTCCACACCGCCATAATCGCAGCGCACCGCAATTTCTCCAAAAACAGACGCTTCCCGCAGAATAGAGGTGATTTTTTCCCCCTGGCCATCCCCCATTTCCATGACGAGCCAGCCTCCCTTGCGCAGGTACCTGGAACTGCCGGCAATAATCTCCCGGTGGCAGGCCGTGCCTTCTTCGCCGGCCAGGAGTGCCAGGGAAGGTTCGTATTCTTTCACACCCCGGGGAAGCCCGGCAAATTCCGTCGCCGGGATATAGGGGGGATTGGCCACAACAAAATCAAAGATTCCGGAAACCGGCTCGAAGAAGCTGCCGCATAAAAACTCGATGCGGCCCGCCACACCATGGGTGCAGGCGTTCCGACGGGCACAGTCCAGCGCCGTCGCCGATACATCCGTGGCTGTCAGGCGGGCTTCCGGCAATTCCCTGGCCAGGGCCACAATGATCGCCCCGCTGCCCGTGCCGATTTCCAGGATAGCCGACGCCGACAGCTCCAGCTCCTTAGCCGCCTGAAGCACTTCCTCCACCAGAATCTCCGTTTCGGGCCTGGGGATAAGCACCTCCCGGTTGACCTCAAAAGGGAGCGACCAAAACTCCTTGACACCGACGATATAGGCTACCGGCTCCCCCTGCACCCGCCTGGCGAGCCATCGTTCGAACCGGCCGTTTTCCTCTTCCGACAGGCTTTTCTCCGGATTCTTATAGAGCTCCAGGCGATCGGCATTTAAACAAGCAGCGAGCAGGATCTCGGCATCGAGGCGCGGCGAAGTTGAACCCGCCTTGTTCAGCTGGGCAGTCGCCCGGTTAAGGATCTCGCGAATATTCATTTAGTAAGTCAGAAAATTATTTTTGCGTTTTTCCGGTTAAAAATAATTTCGTTAACACATTTGTCCTGCTCTGCCGGACTTATCCCGTTTATCGGGATTAGGGAAAGAAATAACATCAGCTGGCGGCAGTCTGCTTCAGCGCCTCCGTCTGGTAATGCGTGTTCAGGGCATCGATAAAAGGCTGGACGTCGCCATCGATAAAGTTCTCCAGATCATAACGCGTCATGCCGATGCGGTGGTCCGTCACCCGGCCCTGGGGGAAATTATAGGTTCTGATCCTTTCGCTCCGGTCGCCGGTGCCCACCTGGATCTTGCGGGCGGCGGAGATCTCCGCGTTCTGCTTCTTGACCATGGCATCCAACAGCCTGGCCCTTAATACCTTCATCGCCTTGGCCTTATTCTTGAGCTGTGATTTCTCATCCTGACAGGTCACTACGAGTCCCGTGGGCAGGTGGGTAATACGCACGGCGGAATCTGTGGTATTGACGCTTTGCCCGCCATGGCCGCTGGAATGATAGACATCGATCCGCAACTCGTTGGGATCGATGGTCAATTCCACCTCGTCTACCTCGGGAAGGACCGCCACTGTAACTGCGGAGGTATGAATCCGCCCCTGAGCTTCCGTTACCGGAACCCTTTGCACCCGGTGCACGCCGCTTTCGTATTTCAACTGGCTGTACGCACCGTCGCCGGCAATGAGGGCAATGATTTCCTTGAACCCTCCCATGCCGCCGGCCGGACTGCTGCTGATCACTTCCACCTTCCAGCCCTTCAACTCCGCATACCGGGCATACATCCGGAAAAGGTCCCCGACAAAAAGGCCTGCTTCATCCCCCCCGGTACCGGCCCTGATTTCCAGAAATACACTCCGATTGTCATTGGGATCTTTGGGAAGCAGGAGCAGTTTAAGCCTGTCCTCCAGGGCGGCCACTTTTTCTTTCAGTTGCGGCTGCTCCTCTTTGACGATCTGCTTCAGCTCCTCATCGCCGCCGCGGAGGATCTCCTGACCCTCCTCCAAATGTCGCTTGAGATTTTCATACTCCCGGAAGGCAGCCACCAGGGAACGGAGATCGGCATGCTCTTTGGCATACCGTTGATAAAGACCCGGCTTGTTCACCACGTCGGGCGCACTTAGCAGTCCTTCCAGTTCCTTATACCTTGTTTCAATATCTTTAAGTTTATCAAACATATTTATTTAACGGTGGAAAAGCGGCAGAGAAAACAAGTCCGGCAGTACAGGTCTGATCTGTTTTTCAGGGGTTGTCCGTGAACAGAAATTATTACGACGCCGGAAGAGCAAGACGAAGCCCAGCACTCAGCAGGCAATTACCCCGGAACATTTAAAAAAGGAAAGGATGCTTCCCCGTCGCAACGGCTGTATAAGGGAAAAAAGCGTGATAATCAGGCCTTTTTTGATTTATTGTCCTTTTCTTCCTTGGCGGCGTATCTTTTATTAAACCGTTCCACGCGGCCCGCCGTATCAATTATCTTTTGCTTGCCCGTCATAAAGGGGTGACATTGAGAACAGATTTCGACCTTGATATCCTTCCTGGTCGATTTGGTGGTTATAACATTACCGCAGACGCAGCTGATCGTTGTTTCCGTATATTCCGGATGAATGCCAGGCTTCATAAAATATATTCCATCCTCCCTGCCGATTTGTAAATACCCATTCTTGAGTTCGCCGGGCATTATAACATAAAACTAATAAAATCAAGGAAATTATTTTGTCGAGCAACTATCTTATGATCAGCCCTGGTGCATGGAGGCCAGAAAATCCTGGTTGGTTTCCGCCTTGCGGATCTTGCTGACAATAAACTCCATGGCATCCACCGGGTTCATTTCCTGAAGCAGGCGCCTTAAGATCCAAATCCGGTTCAAATTCTGCTTCGGGATCAAAAGCTCTTCTTTCCTGGTCCCCGACCGGATCAGGTCAAAGGCGGGGAAAACCCGGCGATCGGCAATCTTGCGGTCTAGGTGCAACTCCATGTTGCCGGTGCCTTTGAATTCTTCAAATATAACTTCGTCCATCCGGCTGCCCGTATCGATCAGGGCGGTTGAGATGATCGTCAGACTGCCGCCGTTTTCAATGTTGCGGGCGGCGCCGAAAAACCTTTTCGGTTTGTGCAGGGCGTTGGAATCCACTCCACCGGAAAGCACCTTACCACTGGGCGGCACCACGGTATTATAGGCCCGAGCGAGCCTTGTGATGCTGTCCAGCAGGATTACGACGTCCCGCTTGTGCTCCACCAGCCGTTTCGCCTTTTCGATTACCATCTCCGCCACCTGGACATGCCTCGTGGCCGGTTCATCAAAGGTTGAGGAAATGACCTCCCCCTGCACGCTGCGCTGCATATCGGTCACTTCTTCCGGCCTTTCATCGATCAGGAGCACCATCAGGATGACCTCCGGATGATTCTTGGCGATGCTGTGGGCGATATCGTGCAGCAGTACGGTTTTTCCAGCCCGGGGAGGTGAAACGATCAATCCTCTCTGGCCTTTGCCGATGGGGGTGAACAGGTCCATGATCCGCGTGGAAAGATTTTCCGGGTCCGACTCCAGTTCCAGTTTTTCATCAGGATAAAGGGGCGTCAGGTTGTCAAAGAGGATTTTATCGCGGGCCACATCGGGTGATTCAAAGTTGACCGTATCAACCTTCAGAAGGGCAAAATATTTTTCCCCTTCTTTCGGGGGCCGCACTTCTCCCGAAATCGTATCTCCCGTTCTCAGATTGAACCTTCTGATCTGGGACGGGGAGATGTAAATGTCGTCCGGACTGGGAAGGTAGTTATAATCAACCGCCCGGAGAAAGCCGAAGCCGTCAGGCAGTATCTCCAGTACCCCGGCGCCGGAGATGACACCGTTTTTTTCGGCCTGAGACTGCAGGATGGAAAAAATCAGGTCCTGCCTCCTCATGCCGCTGGCGCCGGCCACATCCAAATCCTTCGCCATCTTAGTCAATTCACTGATCGGTAGCCTTTTTATGTCGTCAATATTCATAAGGGATCCTTAATAGTATGATTGGACAGTCTCTAAAGAAGCGGAGCCCCGTCCAAGGATTTAGTTATTTCATCTTAATGTATTTTTCATCGAAAATGCTGAATAGATATATAATGCTACGAGCAATTTAAGCAGAACCTGGATTAAGTTTTTTGGGTTGCTAACTGAACTCTTGAAACACTCAAAAGGAAGGATTTAGCATACGCCTCACTTTGTGGGTTTCTTCTACAGCAATGCGCATCTTCTGTCAAGCATTTTTTATATCATCTTTACATTGATTATAACTCCTTGCTATGACAGTGAAACACCATGGTCGCAGCGGCACCGCTATTGCCGGCTGTGCAATCGATTTATCATCCGTACCACTGACCTCCCGACCAATCGCGCTTCTCTCAACCCCTGTTCGTCGTTCCTCACCTCGCCCCTTCCCCGGGCGTAGGCAATGCCCGCCCCCGCTTCCACAATCCGATGGATGCGATAAAAATCGCTTATTTGGGTTACAGCCGGTGTAGCTCCGGCGCGTTGCGCGACGGTGATTATGCCCCCGACTTTTCCTCTCAGGTCCTCTGGAGGAGATTCTTGGGGCAATCCACTGCCATGCACCATAGCCCGATGGTGGGAAACGAGACAATAGGTCCGGTCGATGAAAGATTTAGCCTGAGCGGTAACCCCCCAAAAATAGACCGGTGTTCCGATGATGATACCGTCGGAGTTGAACAATTTCCCGTATATTTCCTGCATGTCGTCCTGCTGGCAGCACATGCCTGTCTCCACGCAGGACTCGCAACCGGTACAGGGGAGGATCTGCCGGTCGCCCAAATGAACCAGTTCCGTTTCGGTAGCGCCGACTTCGGCGGCGCTGTCCAGCGCCCGGCGGACCAAAATCTCCGTATTACCCCCGCGGCGGGGACTGCAGACGATACCGCAGAGGGTCATTTTTTGTTGCGTCATCACTTTACTCCCTTCGCCACCGCAAAGATATCAACTACTTTGCACACCGCACGGGATAGGTCAACAAAAACTCGTCCGGCGGATAAGTCCGTTGTTGGTCATAGCACCCGGCCCAATAGGGGCCCGGATCTTCCGTATCACGCAGATCGCCGTCACCATGGGACTGGGGAGTGGAGGACACCTCGAAGTGCACGTGTGAAACCCCGTAGGCGTTGCCCGTCGTACCCACGCCACCCAGCTGGTCGCCGCGCCTGACCGCTTGCCCGGCCTGAACATCGATCCTGTCGAGGTGGCAGTACAGAGTAAAGCTGCTCCCCTGCGGCGAGGCGACCGGATGGATCAGGGCGACGCCCTTGCCACACCCCCCCTGAGTGTCCCGAGCCCAGCGAACATTGCCGTCCAGGGCCGCGATAACAGGCGCGCCAAGCTCTTCGCTAAAATCCACACCGGCGTGCGGCGCCCGGCGCGGGAGCAGGTTCGCACCGACACGAGAACCCCAGGAAGAAAGGACCAGGGGGCTGCATGCTGCAAGACCGGCCAGCATCGCCGCCGCGACCAGGAAGAGGCCTGCCCTGCGGTAACGCGTAAAAGCCATGACACCTCCATCTAACCGTTTCCAGGTTCAACAAGGGAACCTCAGTTTTTCATCATCAGAAAATTGAAGTGCCGTCCCGTAAGGCCGCGATCACGCCGGTGGGAATAAAAGCTATCGCTGCGGCAGGATGTACATTGGTTAGCGGAAAATATGTTTTCCGGCGGAACCCCCCGCTGCTCCAACTGGCGCCGGTTTACCATGGCCAGGTCCAGCATCCACCGGTCTTTTTCGGCACGGGGCCGGAAAAAAGATTCCCCGCCTGCCTCATAGGAATAAAGCGCCTGATAAACTGCCGCGTCCACCTCATAGCAGCAGGCTCCGATTGCCGGACCGACAGCCGCCAGGATATCATCGGGGCGGGAGGAAAAAAGGGCCAAGAGGGTGGCAACTGTCTGCCCGGAAATATCCAGGGCCGTTCCACGCCACCCGGCATGCACAGCGGCAATCACATGCCTTACCCTGTCCACCAGGAAAAGGGGCACGCAATCCGCCGTCTTCACGCCGATGGCGACCCCCGGCCGGTCCGTCACCAGGGCATCGCAGGAATAAGCTTCCGGAGGGATGGGCGAAGAAGCCGGCACCAATGGCCGATCGGCATTGTCGATGACGACGATCCTGTCGCCGTGCACCTGTTGCATCACAACAAACTGAGAAAGGTCAAGATTGAAGGACCGGGCCAGCAACTGCCAGTTGCTGGCCACCGCCTCCGGCCTGTCCCCTTCCCGGCAACTGAAATTGAGAGAGGCATAATTTCCCCTGCTGAAGCCACCCCGCCGGGTGAGAAAGGCGTGGACCAGGAACCCGGAGTCGGCCAGGGCGGGTACCGCGAGATATTCAAGTTCCCCTTTTTGTTCGTATCGTAATTCCTTCATAACGTTAAACTTTTTCCTCGCCGACAGTCAGGGGGGCTGCGTGCCGGCCCTCCAGGAAGTGACAAAGCGCAGCAATATCCGCCGGCAGGGGAGAAACAAAACTCAGGGGCCGGCCCGTCCGGGGATGGGTGAATTCCAGGCAGGCGGCGTGCAGGGCCGGACGGGAGAGGGTCCTAAGCTTGGCCCTGAGAAGGGTGTCGGAAAATGCCTGGGCCCGCTTAGGACCGCCGCCGTACGACCCGTCTCCCACAATCGGATGACCGATATGCTGCAGATGGACCCTGATCTGATGGGTCCTCCCGGTCTCAATCTCCACCGCCAAAAGGGCCAGGCCGCCGTACCTCGCCAGGACGCGCCAGTGGCTGCGTGCCGCCCTGCCCCACCGGCTCCTGGTGGACATCTTCTTCCGGTCCGCCCGGTCTCTCCCCACCGGTGCGTCGACCTCGCCCTCCTCGTCCCGGAGGTTGCCGTAAACCAGCGCCAAATAGCTCTTCCTCACTGCACGCGTCTTGAATTGAGCGGCCAGCCCCTGGTGTGCGACATCGTTCTTGGCTACCACCATCAGCCCCGACGTCCCTTTGTCCAGGCGGTGGACAATCCCCGGCCTCATGACGCCGCCGATGCCTGAAAGGTCCTGGCAGTGAAACAGCAGGGCATGGACCAGGGTGCCGCAGTAATTGCCAGCCGCCGGATGCACGACCATCCCGGCCGGTTTGTCGATCACCAGCAGGTCCTGATCCTCATAGACAATCTGCAACGGAATATCTTCCGGCAGGACGTCGCAATTGGTCGGAGGCAGCTGCTCAAAAAAAAGTCGGTCCCCCTCCCGCAGCCGCTGCCCGGCTTTGGCGGGCAGATTGTTCAGGAGCACCTTTCCCGCCAAAATTACCTTTTGAATCTGTGCCCGGGAGAGGGAAAGTTCTGGACGGGAAGCGAGAAAAATATCGACCCGCAGGCCGCTTTGTTCTTTATCTATCTTAAAGGATGAGGCATTTTCCATGCGGATCAGAGCCTGGTTTCAACTTCGGCCGGCACGGCATCTTCTTTCTGAGCCGTTACACCGGCGGCGATGGATACTAACCCGTCTTTAATGAAGTTAAATTCTCCTTCCTCAATCGTCCGCAGGTCAAACAGCACCTCTTCATCGGCTATTCTCGCCAGAATGGGAACAGCCAGTTTTCTCAGTTCCGGTTCCAATCTGCCCGCCGATATCCGATCAGAGCGCAGGGCTACGAGGGCCGTCAAAATTTCCCGGGTTGGCAAGGCACCGCCTCCGGCCAGGGAAGAACCCTCTTTCAGAGACAGGTGCCACCCCCCGGGCAGCGCTTTTTTCAACAAGGCCAGCAGCTTTCGGCCGCGACGCAGGACAGCCGCCTGGGGTTCCGTTAAGGCTCCCAGCACCCGAAGGTTCTTCACGGCGGTCTCGGGCTGCAGATATTGCATGACCGTCGCTTCCAGTGCGGCCAGGGTGAGCTTGTCGATCCTGAGCGCCCGGTTGAGGGGATTGCTCTTGATCCGCTGCAGCAATGACGCCTTCCCCAGGATGATGCCGGCCTGAGGACCGCCAAGGAGTTTGTCGCCGCTGAAGGTGACGACATCCACGCCCGCCGCCAAAACTTCCTGAACGGTGGGTTCGCGCTCCAGGCCGTAACGATCCAGTTCGATAAAACAGCCGCTCCCCAGGTCGTCGATCACCGGCAGCCCATGCTTGCGGCCCAAGCCCACCAGTTCCTCCAGTCCCGCCTCTTCCGTGAATCCTAATATCCGAAAATTACTCGCATGCACTTTCAGGATAACGCCCGTTTCCGCACCGATGGCCTGCTCGTAATCCTTCAACCGCGTGCGGTTCGTCGTCCCGACTTCCCGCAAACGGGCGCCGCTCTTTTCCATGACCTCCGGGATGCGGAACTCGCCGCCGATTTCCACCAGCTCTCCCCGGGAAACGATGGCCTCCCGGCCCGCGGACAGGGCATTCAGCACCAAAAGTACGGCGGCGGCATTATTATTGACGGCCAGGGCGTCTTCCGCTCCCGTGAGGACGCAGAGCAGCCGTTGCAGATGATCGTAGCGCAATCCCCGCCGGCCCTTTTCCAGGTCAAATTCCAGGTTGGAGTAATTGCCCCCCACCTCCAGCAGCCTGGCCAGCGCGTCGGGACAAAGAGGCGCCCGGCCGAGGTTGGTGTGCAGGATGATCCCGGTAGCATTCACTACCCTCCGGAGGCGGTAGCGGCCCAGGTCCAGGACCTCTTTTTCCACCTGTTCCACGGCCTCGGCAAGCAATGTTTGCCCGTCCGGCCGGATATCGCCCGCTCTTGCTTTCGCTTCCAGCAGCATCCGTCTTCGGTCGGCCACATTCTGACGGCAGAAATTCCTGACCACCTCCCGGGGGGCCCGGGCAAAAAGACCCCGTTTTTCCAGCAGGAGCATCAATTCGTCAATCTTGGGCAGATTCCTGAGCATATCCTTTGTTTGATCATCCGCCATAACTGTCTCTCCTCAGTATAACTTCTGCAATGCGGCGCCGTAAAAATAGTGTTGCAGGATTTCGAGGGCGGGAAACCCCCGGGTCGCCATCACCGCGGCACCAATCTGACACAAACCAACACCATGTCCCCAGCCGGCGCCATGAAAGATAAATCTTGCCGGAAGCCCCGAGAGCCCCCGTTCCACAAATAGGGTAAAGGCGCTGCTCAGGAGATGGCTCTGGGAAAGTATCCGGCGGATTTCCAACTCCTTGCCTACGACGAGTGATGTCTTCCGGCCCAGGATCCGCAGCCGGGAAATTCTGCCCGAAGGACCGCGTGCCAAAGGAACCAGGTCATGCAGGGTCCCCAAGTCGCGGCCGGTCTTTTCACCGATCAGCTCTTCCAGTTCCTCCCGGCGGTACTCGATCCGCCACCGATAAAAGTTGTCCGTCTCCTGATCAAAAGAGGGCAGCACCTCCTTCAGGATATCTTCATCTGTGGTGGCGCAATAGGCATCAGGAAGCGACAGGAGCCAATGATTCATCCCGGCCGCCGACCCGGGAGGCGGGCACGGCACCGCCGCATCCGTTATGGAAGTGAGATATGGCACCTTCAGGTCCTCCCAGGCAGTGGCAAAATCTTCCGTCCGCCCCCCGCAGGCCTTGTGGTACCGGGCATCGCACACCCGGCCGTCCTGCACGAGAAAGACGCCGCGCGTCCCCCGGACCGCTTCCGCCGCCCGGCCCTGCTTTTCCGGTATCCCCTGATACCGCTGGCAGTGATCATCGGCACAGACGTCAAAATCGGCATGGTCTTCCCGGCCGTACCAGCGGATGATCTCTCCCTCGGGAGGCGCAATCCGAGGCCCGGGGGCGGCATCACCGATTTTCCGCTCCAGCATGGCCGCCAGCCAGCTCCGGGAAATTACGGCATGGGCTTTTAAGAATTCCAGGGGGGCGGTACCGCTCATTTCCGAGGCGATAACGCATTCCAGGTATTCCTCCAGACCGATCTCGTTGATGACCGACAGCTGCTTTTCCGCGGAAACAATTACGAGCAAATTGCCGCGAAACGTCTCCTGCCGCCGGCGTTCCCAGTGAAAATGAACGCCGATCGTCACATCGTCGATGCTGAAGGTGGAACCTGGTGCGGCCTGCAGCATGACCTGCCGGCGGCAAAATAATTCCCCGCCCTCTTCATTCCGGCCGCTGATCATTCCCGCCTCAGGTTGCAGCGCCAGAAATCCCCTGACGGATCGCCCGTCCAGCAGAAAGGGTCCGTTGAGTCTGACGGCGACCCTTTCATAGCCTTCGCAAATCCCGACCTTTATCCTTGGTTCAGCGCTGATCATGACCCTCACCGCATGCTGGCATTATTCAGTTTTTATTACTACAAACTGTGAAAAATAGTAATATATATTCAGCGGTCAGGCATGGTAACATTAAGGGTCCGAATGCACCAATGAAGTTAGGATTGGTGGCGCCGGCATATAGTAGTAGTTTCTACCTATCATTAAACATCTATTTAATCCTCATTGTCTTGACGAAACACAAAAAGTAATTAAAGAAAAGTCATTATTTTTCTCAGAGGGAGGAAGTTCTTATGAAAACAATGCCTTTCCGGAACCAACTGTTATTTTCGCTGTTCCTGGCCCTGGTGGCTCTACCGGCAGGATGCACCACCCTTACCCGTGGATTCGGGACATTTGTTCCTGACGAATCGGTGGCGCGCTATTTTCAAGATTATCAGCGGGACCCGGACATGAATTACTATTTCAGCGGCTCGGATGTTTATCCTAATGCCATCATGGGACTAAGGAAAGAGTATGTGCTGGACAACGACCTCTGGCGGCCGCTCCCCAAGGACCCCACGACCTTTAATAAGTTGATTGAAGGCATGTATTACAAAGCCAGCGAGGTCAGCCGTTTCCTGCACGGCTTTGTCATGAAATCCCCCGATGGCAGGAACCTCGGGGTCTGGTATTCCCTGTCCAGCGTTCAAATGCGACTGAAGATGGGTGAAGGCAACAAGGTTATCGTTTTCACACCTGAACAGAATGTTTATTACCAGGATGAAGGCCGTGACAAGGCCATGGATAGGTTTTAACTTATCAGTTTTCTTAACTATTATCCGCAGTGGGTAAGAAAGACTTCAGTTACACAGATCCTTCTTCTTTTCCTCGTATTCCTGCTTATCCACCTCCCCGCGGGCATATCGCTTTTTTAGAATGTCCAGGGCGGAATCCTCCGCTTTGGGAAAATTGGTTCCGATCCGGCCCAGGGAACGGGCAACATAGACAATCGCGGCAATGAGGACCAGGAGAAAGATGAGGCCAACCAAATGACCGACCCAACCCATCATCCCCCCACCCATCATGCCCCGGCCATAGAAAGGGCCCCATTCTCCCCAATGCGGGGACCCGTCTTGCGGAGACAGCGACAGAAGGCTCCAAAAAGCCGGAAGCCGGGAAATTACATCAACAATACGATCCATCGCACCTCCTATCGACCTTTTATTTGCTCTGAATCCTATCTACGCTAATCACGCTCAACGGTCTTGTCAAATGGGACAACCTGACTAAAGGGGCGGGAATAGTTTTTCGCTACCATTCGGCTGCCATTTTATCATCATTGATTTACCTCAAAACGCAAAGTAACGTAACTATAAACTATTATCAGCAACTTACCGGCCCTTACCAATAAGAAGCTAAATTTTTGTCATTGACTAATCAGGTGGAGGCTCAAGATGGAGAATATGATTTTCGCCGACCGCGGCGAGGCGGGAAAGAAGTTGGCCGACGCACTCATCAACCGGGGATGCGACAAGGTGGCGGTGGTGGTCCTGGGCATTCCCCGGGGGGGCGTAGTGGTGGCCGACGAAGTTGCAGAAAGGCTGCACTCCCCGTTGGACGTCATCATCGCCCGCAAACTCAGGGCTCCCGATCAGCCCGAACTCGCCATCGGCGCTGTCATCAGCGGCGACCACCTTACCGTCCTCAACGAAGGCTTGGTCCACATGACCGGCGCCACAAAGATTTATCTGGACCGCGAGATTGCCTATCAACGGGCTGAAATTGAGCGGCGGATGCAATTTTACCGGGGAGAACGTCCCGTGACACAAGTTGCCGGAAAAACGGTCATTGTCGTGGACGACGGCATTGCTACGGGATATACTTTTCGCGCCGCCCTGGAAGGACTGCGCCGGCTCAATCCGAAAAAGCTAATTGCCGCCGCCCCGGTAGGGGCCAGGGACAGCACGGAAATGCTGCAAGCCTTTGCCGATGAAGTAATCTGCCTCAGCACACCAGCCAACTTTTACGCAGTGGGCGCCTGGTACCGCGATTTCAGCCAGACCACCGACGAGGAAGTGGTGCAGATCTTGCGGCGGAACTGGTCCCGGCCGGCAGTAAAAGAGGCCGTCGGCGCCTGACAAGGCATCGCCGACGCCAGTCACGGAAGGAGGCGCTTTATCATGGCATCAAAGGAAAGCTACGAAAAGGATGTGCTGCTCCGCACCGGTACAGTGCGACTGCCGGGAATCTTAGGGACGCCGCCGGCTGCTAAAGGACTGGTTATCTTTGCCCATGGCAGCGGCAGCGGCCGTCTGAGCCCCCGCAATAATTATGTCGCCCGCGTCTTGCAGGAGGCCGGCCTTGCGACGCTCTTGGTGGATCTCCTGGAAGAACCGGAAGCGATGGACCGGCAGAAGGGCTTCGACATCGATCTGCTCGCCGACCGCCTGCTGGCCGCCGCC
>Ga0209514_10001023_pt1 | contig 52434 bp, 64 predicted proteins | sample Subgrocontami58m_FD_187452 | JGI IMG/M metagenome (GOLD analysis project Ga0209514, IMG submission 187452) | Subsurface groundwater microbial communities from S. Glens Falls, New York, USA - GMW37 contaminated, 5.8 m (SPAdes) (version 3) | ecosystem: Environmental > Aquatic > Deep subsurface >... | reverse complement strand
CATCAAGAAGCCCGTCAGGCGGTCGGTGGGGCGGAAGTTGCTCATCAGCGGCATCCGGGGAGGGTGCGAATCGACGTTGCGATTCTAACATGAACCCCCGGTGGCCGTAAGTCCGACAGGCTGCTAGCTAGCGGGACACCTACCCAGCCCTCACCCTTCAATGGGTGGGGGTTTTTGCTGCCATTTGGGCCGCCATAGCTACCTAGATTTACGCCATAGCTTTTGGCAGATTCCCGCCATAACTGTATCCATCTAGTATGGCGGAGGCAGCGCCGAAAAAATCGGCGGACAGAGTGCCGTTATACCGTTGAAATGCACCGGCAATTTCCCTCACCGCTCCCGCACAAACAGCCGTCTCGCTAACGCGTGACCTGATTATAATTGATCTCCCTATTCTCACATTCGTTCTAAAGCTTTCTCAAACCACCTCCCGTGTGGGACGGGGGTGTTTTCAATTGTGCAACTACACAAATTGAAAACACCCCCGTCCCACCCCTTCGGGGAATTATAATCAGGTCACGCCTTCGTCGGACGGCAGTTTGGCGGGAACCGAGAACCGAGAGACCGCAAACCCTCGACGGGTTTGCTAGCGCGACAGTCCCGACTCGTGCGGTAGAATGACAGAGGACAGTTCCTTTTTCGCGGCGGGCAGATTTCCGCGAGCAATCCTGCCAACACACGGGACTCTACTCGCCGAAGACTCGCCCGCCCACACGATGCAAAACCGAATTTACATAGGCACGCAAACACAGATTGAATTTCCGAAAGGAGGCTTCCTCTACATATCGGACGAGGTGCCCGACATTCCGAGGGCGAGGATTTTTGACCCCACCCAGCACTCCTTCAACCCTCTACAAAATCTCAATTACCGAAAATTATGCACGATTGTTGAGGTATTTGATACGCTGTTTCCCCGAGGCGATGGAACGCTCACGAAGGACACCGGCTTGGATTTTATCGGTGAGAGGTTGGCTGAGGGGCCACAATCACTCGACACCCTCATTCCCCCTCCCGATAGAAAAAGCACCACCGGGCACGTCTGGGCCTACGGGAAAACCCAGCGCATCATGCGCTCCCCTGTCCTTAAGGGGATGCTCTGCAAGCCCACCAACTTTTCCTTCAACCCCCGTTCTGTCATCCTTGCGAGGGTGAATAGGGCTGAGCTGGGCGACTTCGACGCTCTGGCTATAGGACAGTTCCTTATCGGACATTATCTAGGACAAATCGTGCTGCCGGATGGTGGCTTTTATCTAAGAGACAGCCATGTGTCCTTGATCCGGGAAAATCGTCTCATTGCTGCGACTCGCTTCCTGGATGAGTTACCCAAGCTTCTACAGCGTGCCGTGCTCCTTATCGGTGACAAGGTTGTGGAGGGAGCGCTCTACGACGACGCGGTGCTGTTGGCCAAGCATGCTGGGCTGCACCCAGACCCCACACGGGAGGACAACAGTTTCAACAAGTTCGTGGAGGAGGCACAAGGCTATTGACTCCCTCGCTGCCGAACCGTCACGCTTTTGCGAGGAGGAAAAGGGAGGATGGAAAGTTTCAACATTGCCACAGCGGCACTTACCGTCGTGCTTGGTGCCATCGCCATTGTCAGTGGTCTCGTAGCCTGGTCTGTCACAACAAACTATCTCCGAAGCAGGCCGACTGCTGCCAATGGAGACCTGACACTTTGGAAGGCGTTTCGCAGGAACCTCGGCGACGTGCAGTTTGCCACCCGGTTCTTTCTCTGGGCAATCATCCCTGAGATCGCACTGTTGGCCCTATATGAGATGACCCCTCAGCCGAGCTTGCTACTCTGGGCAGCTCTTGGAGTGAGCACCGTCGTTACCGTGTTTGCCCTATATAGCATTGCTGGGCATTTGATTGGGGTACTCCACGACAAAATGGTGAACTACGGCTCCGAGCCAGTTGCCGAAATTCCCGCGGTCATACCAGAATTTGAACCGCAGACCGACAACGCCAAGCTAATTACCAAGATATTTTCTGATGCACGGGCTCGGGATATCCAACAACTAGAACAAGAGATAGCAGCACGAGAACTGCTGTTAAAGCAAAGCCGAAGTTACTTTGATGAACATCCAGCAGATCGAGCAGCAAATCACAAACAAAACCAGGAGGCGCGCGACAAGATCGCGAAGATACGCAAGTTCTACGCCGACATGATACCCCAAGCTTGCGCATTTCTTGACCTCAGTGTGCGCGAAAATACAGAGGGGCCGTTTCGCACCTCATGGGCTACTGCAAACCCCCAATCACGAATGGTAGTAGCTAGGCTACTAGATATGTCGGCAACCTCTCAATCTGCCTTCGACTTGGGAGCGTTCGCGAGTTTACGCGCAACTCTAACTACCAACCGCAATGCAATTTCCCTTCGGGAAACGAAGGGACAATCGCAGTTTATTTTTCTCGACGAGCATCCCGGCACACCGGAAACGGCAATACGTGAGTGGCTCACAAACACAGACTTACTAAAGATTTTCGTGAAGGAAGTACCCTACTCTATAGACCATGAGACTCGCTTCACCGGAATACACATCGTCGCACCACCCAGGCGTGGTAAGACACAAGCCATGCAAGCGATGATAGCAGCAGACCTCGATTTGGTAGCACAGAACGCTGGCTCCATCGTGGTCATGAACTCGGAGATGGACCTCATTGGGAACATCATCAATCTCAAGGTATTCGCGGATGGCCAACCCTTGGCTGGGAAACTGATCTACATTGAGCCTGACGTCGTCTATCCTCTGGCCCTGAACCTGTTTGCAATGGGTCGCGATCGCAGGAAATCCTACGACCAAAACCAACAGGAGGCTGCCAACAACGCGACAATTGCGATGTTCGAGTATATATTTGCGGGTTTGTTGGAAACCGACCTTACCTCGATGCAGCGTCTCGTATTCAGAATGGCTGTTCGAGCCTGTATGGAAATGCCAAACGCCACACTAGAGACGCTTAAAGACCTACTAGTATCGGAAAAGGGGAAGTGGCGGCAACATGCCAACCACTTCAGTGGACCTGTGCTTAAGTTCTTCATTGAGTATTTCGACCGTACGGACTTCATTACCCGTCGCGGGGAAGTAGGTTGGAGAATGGAAAACTTGCTCACCAATCGGTCTATCGCCGATATGGTCGCGGCAGAGGAGTGCAAACTCGATTTATATGAAGAGCTGCAATCGTCGAAGGTAGTAGTGATTCATACGAATTTGTTTATGTTAGGGCCGGACCAATGTGAGATATTCGGCAGGCTATTTATCGCTATGGTACTGAGAGCAGCGCAGGAGCGTACTTTCCTTAAAAAGGATGATCGCATACCGACTTTTGTGTATATCGACGAATGCCAGGATTACATAGCAAAAGACCCCAACATCACCAAACTAATTGAGCAATGCCGGAAACAACACGTCGGGATTATCGCCTCGCATCAGCGGCTAACGCAGATCACCGACCCCGTCCTAGCCGCCCTGTCTAACGTCGGTATCAAGCTTGCTAATGTAGACGACGAGGCGGACGTATTCGCGAAGCGCTTGCGGGCTGATAAGCCGGACGATGTCAAGCTGCCTGTGGGGTCGTTCCTGGCCAACGTCCGCGACCAAAACAACAACAAGCCGTTCGTGGTCAAGGTGCAAGGCGGTGTGATGGAAAGGATGCCTAGGGCCACCGACCAGGAATTGGACAAGCTCAAAGCCACCATGCGCAAAGCATATTGTGTTGACCCTGACGAAAACCGCACCATCGAGGGTGAGGCAATTATCCTTCCTGACGCCACCCCACCTTCAGATGCGCCTCCATCCAAGGCGATAACGACCCGACCAAAGACCCCAACCCGCAAGCCACCGAACGACCCCGACGACGTGGACATCTCACCACATTAAAAATGCAGGGGCATGGTAGAATTATTGCGCTACCCGCTGCCCCCAACCACACGCCGCCACACCCAGAGATGCCCCAAGGCAACCTTTGACACGGGCATTATAGGTTTTCATTCAATGACATATGAGCACAGAGCGCCGAGACGCACTTAATCGCAGATACCGCTTTGCCGAGCCACAGAGCACCGGCAAGCGGATTTATCCAGGTGATACGGGCTTAGACGTATTCCAGCACCTGGACGACCACGGCCCCCTGTCAAACGAGTGGCTGTTCCTGTTGATGCAGCCGGGCCTCAAGAGCAGCGAGAGCCTCGTCAAGCGCATGTGCGACTTCTACAACGAGGCCACCGCCCCGTTGGGCGGGCAATACGTCTACAAGCCCTGGCAGCAGCGTGAGACAGATAGCTGGAAAAACCAGCCCATTGTCTACGCCAACACGGTGCGTGCGTGGCGCTTCCTGGAAGCGGCCGGTCGGGTAGACCCCAGACCCGCAAACGCCTGGCACGAGATAGAGGACTTCTGGCACGAGTATATGATTGCCTGCATCACTGCCTCTATCGAACTTGCGTGCCGCAAGGCGGGCCTGACCTTCCTGTCCCGTCGAAAGATTCTCGGCACTCGGCCCCTGTCTATCGACGTGCCTATCACGGTGGATGGAGAGTACTACAGCGGCCCTCTGCGTCCCGATTCGGTGTTTGCAGTTGAGTGGCCAAACGGCGGCCGGCGCTACTTCTTCCTGGAGGCTGACCGCGATACCGAGGGTGTGGACCTCAAGAGCCTCAAGGTCAAAAGCTACCGCAGGAAACTCCTGCAATACCGAGAGATGATACAGCAGGGCATATACAAGGACTTCCTCGGTATCGAGAAAGGCGGGGTGTTGTGCCTGCATGTCACCACACAAGAACCCCACATGCAGACCATCATCAAATCCCTCACCAATATTACGGACGGAAAGGGGAATAACTACAACCTATTCAAGCATGACCCGTCATTCGGCCGCAGACCTTCGATAGAGAAGCCGACGTTAGATTTTGGTGATACGCCCTGGCTACGGGCGGTGAAGGAGCCAATCAACATTTTGACCGCCTGATATACTTACGGAGGTTAGTACACAGAGGAGACAGAAGTGCTAGACTTCGCTCAAATCAAAAAAACTCCAATCACTGACGTATTGTCGTGGTTGGGTATCACCCTACGAGAAGATGGCGAACAGCTACGCGGGCATTGCCCGATATCGGGTGTGGTCGCAGGGCGTGCGCCGTTCATCGTCACGCCGGCAAAAAACGCATTCATCTGCTTTTGCGCCGAGTGCAAAAAGCTACCAAAGCAGGGCGGCGATTGCATCGAGCTGGTCGCGCGATTGAGGAAGATCCCCGCCAAGGATGCTGCGGGACAGATTGCCGCGCAGTTCCAAGGTGCGGGCAAACCCGCCGACAAGCCTTCGGAGCAGCAGGAGCCCGCCCCTCAGTCCAAGTCGTCCGGCTTTGACCCGCTCGCCTATCAGCAGACCCTTGACCCCTACCACGACGCCCTTGCCGACTTCGACCAAGGTGCCATCAAGGAGCTGGGTGGTGGGTATAGCAGCAAGGGTCTGAACCGAGCGCGCCTGGTGCTCCCTGTCCACGGGCAGAGCGGCGTCATCGAAGCCTTTGTCGGCATCGCCCTCAAAGGAGAGGAGCCTCGGCTTCAGTTCCCCAAGGACTTCAAAGTTCCCTACTTCCTCAACCCGCACATGGTCGGGGAAGGGACGCTCTACATCGTCAATGACCCTGTGGAGCTGGTGAACGCTACAGCGTCGGGCATGACCAACGTGCTGGTCGTCCTGCATCCCCTCACAACCCTGTGCCTCTGTGCCATCACGGCACTGATGAAGACCAACAAGTGCACAGAGTTGGAGTTGCTTATCTAGCGTCTGTTCAGCCTCATTCCATTCGGAGCCGAATACACCCTTGCCGTCACTGAGAATGTGGCGGCTTCTTTTTTCCATGAAGAGTGTGGATTGCTGGTAGGGAGTAGCATGGTATGCTGTTTACATGACCAAGATATATACGGCGGAGTTTTTTAAAAAGGCAGGAAAGAAGGGTGCGAAGGCACGGAATGAAAAGCACAACCCTTCCACCATTAGCAAAAACGGTTGGGTTACTCGCAGAAAGAACGCGGCATTGACAAAACCCAAATCAACTTCCCAGTCATAATAGGTGGATAACTTACTTGCCATTGCTAGGGGGTAGCAGTAGTATATAGGTATATCAATAACAAATATGCGTATGCCAACAAAACAACTAGCGGCAAATTGCGAGTGCAAGGGGACGGGAGTTTTCCCCCAAGAGTTTAGCAACGGTAGCACAGAGGTGGAGTGCCCAGCACATCACCCAGCCTACCAAGAGGTGTACTCGGTCGATGAGTTGCTGCACCACCTTAATCCAGCATTTAAGTTCAACAAATAGGCTTATGACAAATATAAAAGTAGGTGAACTTAAAGAGAAAATTGCGAGCAATGGGGGCAGTATAAAGTTTGGCGACCTAACGATGTCGTACAAGGATGGTGATGACATTGACGTCAAATTTGCGGATGAGGTGCTTCTGGCGTGGATACCCGCCAGCATGGAAGCGGACAAGGATGCAGCCAAAAACATCAGTGTTTACAACGGAGACGTTCTCAAAAACGTACCTATGCTAGGACAGCTCGCGCAGTTCTTCGGTATCGAGGTAGGAGACATCAAGCCTATCGAGGTTGCGAAGGAGGTTGTGCGCGAGGATACGCAAAGAGAGCGTCTTGCGGGCAAGGTCGAAGCTTACGAGAAGTTACTTATAGGACGGGCTGTAACCATCTCTGCTTAGGCTTATGCACCACTTCTACCTTGTTAAAGTGAAAGCAGAGAACGCGGACGACGCGATAGCCGAGGCAACCAGCGCACTGGATGGCAACAATTTTGCAAGCGATAGCAATGGGTTCTTCGGTAGCTCCAAAGCCGACTGGTATGTGGTCGGAGGTCGATGGTCGGGTGTGCTTGCGGGCGTGAACGACGAGGAGCGCGAAAAGCGCGACTGCTACAAACAAGGTGGCTTCCCAGATGATGCGCAGCCACTGACTGCGGAGCTTATCAAACGCCTCAAGAGCGAGGACTACGGGACGGTCGAGGTGTTTGACCCAGAAGAGCAGGAGGAGCTGACGGTCGATGATTTATCAGAGCAGGACGAGCCGGGCACGTACCTTGTAGCTATCGACTATCATGACTAACTACCAAATCAAACTCGCCCTAATCATCATCTCTCCTGGCATCCTGTTCGCTATCGGCACCATTATCATGTGCGCTAACATTTAAGGGATATGGCCACAAACTATCGAGAGAGTGATTTAGAGTGGGAGGACTGCGAGACATGCAAATGGCGCGAGAGCGAAATTGGCTATCCCTCACCATGCCCGCGTCATTCCTCTGCACCACTGGAGGACTAGTTGCAATGATTACCCCAATCTGTTATTGGTGAACGGATAGGAGACCGCGTGTGAGTGAAGCATCGAAGACCTCATCGAACCAAAGCAAGCCACCTGGATGGGGCACTGACGGGCTGTCAGCGTTCCTTAAGATGGCTGGATCAAATCAGGCTTCGACCTTTGCACTTAAGAAGCCCGAATACAAATTGCTGTCCGACATCGACGACGCCTTTTGTAGAATTGGCAATAACCTCGTTAACCCGAAGAGTATACTGGGTGCAAATATGCTTTTCCGATCGCATGCTGCATATCGAGGTTCCTGTGGCCTTTGTATGTCCGGTCAAGTGGCAGAGACATTTGTTCTCTTGAGATCTTGCCTCGAGTACGCGGCATATGGCCTACACATCTTCAAGAATCCAGCTTTGGGCGAAACCTGGCTTAATCGCAATGAGGATGCAGCTTCGTTGAAGGCTGTTAGAAGGGCATTTCGTGCCATTGATGTGCAAAAGACTGTTGCAGGAGCGGAAGCGCGTCTTGGCGAAGTGTACGAACAATTGTATGAACGTTCTATAAACTTCGGAGCCCATCCAAATGTATTGGGCGTCACGGCCAGTATGACAATGCAGCGGGATACTGACCAAACGCAATTGCAACACCTTTACCTTCATGACGATGACCTGACACTCGCTATGGGACTGAAATCAACCGCGCAGGTTGGTGCCACGAGCCTTCATATTTTTCAATACGTCTTTCAAGAGAGATTCATGCTGCTGGGTGTGCGGGAGCTCCTTATGGAGCTACGGAAGCAAAATCTCTAGGAACCATCATCAACAGGTGAAAAATTGATCGTCCGGGTGGTCTCCCTTATGGCGCCCCGTCACCTTTACCGTCTCCTTGACCATCCTGTCCTTCACCGGCAGAACTGTCCCCAGCATCGGGAGCGGTATCAGGGGCGGTATCAGGCGATGGTGTGGCCTGTGCGATGTCGGCATTCAGGTTGTGGAGGCTGGTTTGATAAGCTTTGGCATGTTCGGAACGCTCTTGCTTTTCCGAATCAGTGTATTCCTGTGTGACCAAAGCATGGTCGTCTGGCCCAGGACCGTAAACATGGTTGTAGTATGCCTGCCGGCTGAGACTTTCAACGTAACCGGCAAGAGCTTTTTGAGCGTCTTCACGGTTTGAGTAAATCGTGCCGTCCCATTTGAAATAACCTTTCTGGTGTTCTTGCCATTCGGCGAATGCTTTGGTTTCCCGTTCCCGCGACGCTGTCAGCTCTGCGCGTTCCTGTTCAGCAAACCAGATTTTCCATTCTTTCGCGGCAGGAGTGTTGTATTGGCGCGCCTCTGCTCGCCGCTCATCATCTTCCCGCGCTATACGAGCACGCAGCAATTCCATCTGGCGCTCTTTATCTGTCATTTTTTCAAATGTCCGGGGATCGACTGGCCGGTATCGATTATTCTTGTGCGAGAGACCACCAGGTGGCCCGAGCTTCCCCAGAGCTGCGGTGACGCCCATAGAGACTACCCCTTTGACCGTGCCAGCCCAGTCGATTTTTCCCTTCCTAGGACGTTTGGGTATCGGCGGGTCTAGCGGCGTGCAGGATAGGTAGCGCGTCTTCACCTTCCCACCCTCTCGGTAGCTTTCCTGCACATATTTGTATCTGCGGCCCGACTTGCGGGTGCGAATGAATGTGTATGCCATTGGTATATCTCCACCCTTTTATGTAGTGGCACAAAGATAAACCACCAATATCACCAAGGTGCACCATAGCGACCACATGGTAAAATCACTCTCGGACAGAACACAGGAGCAGTCCGTGATGAGTGGAACCCGAGCACCAATGAGCACAGAGCAGCGCGCCAAGCTATCGGCAGCGCAGCTCGCCTATATCGCCAATGACGCAAGGTGGACAGAGCACCGCCGCAAACTCGCGGCAGCACAGGAAGCCAAGCGCATGACGCTCTACCCGAACGAAATGAAGGTGGTTATCGAAATGCGGAAGAAGGGCCGCACGTTTTCCTACATTCAAGAGGAAATCGGCGTTTGTCATGACGTGATACGGCGGGAGCTTATCGCCCAAGGTTACTCGACGCAGCGCATCAAGCGAGAGAGACGAGTGCGCAAGGGCCGTGGGCATTGGCGCAGCTTTGATTGACGCCATGGTACGATGAAGTTGTTGTTCTTTAAGAAAGGTCTGACCATGACACTCATGCTTCACGCTGGAGCTGACACCGTTGACTATGACGGTCTGCGCCAGCTCGAAACCCCTGACGCAACCTCAACCCACATCCCGATACCCCACTTCCGCATCATCGACCTCATCAAAGGGACGTTGACGATGTACGGGCATGAGGTGACGGACGAGCATCATGGAGTGACGCCAGATGGCCAACGCTACTTCGGCCTTCTCTCCCTGCGGAGCACCTACACAGGTTACGAGGATACCGTTGGCATACGCAATTCGCACGACCGGAGTTTTCCGGTTGGGATTGGCTTCGGTTCGCGGGTGTTCGTCTGCGACAACATGGCTTTCATGGCCGACCAGGTTATCAAGCGCCGGCACACGGCCAACTTGAAGCGGGATCTTCCCGGCATCGTCGGCGAACTCATCGAGCCGCTGGCACTGCATCGGGAACAGCAGCACCGCACCCTGCAACGCTACCAGGGCACGATGCTGACCGATGGCCAAGCCGACCATGCCATCCTCCAGCTCTACCGGGAGGGTGTCATCAACATCCAGCGCGTCCCCGACGTTCTGGCGGAATGGGACAGACCGTCCTTCCCCGACCTCGACGAACGGAACGCCTGGCGCTTGTTCAACGCTGTGACCTTCGCCCTCAATGGCAAGGTCATGGAGAAGCCCACGGCCACGCCAACCCTTCATCGGATTATCGACGGAGTTTGCGAAAGCATCCACTAGCCTTACACCTCCCTTGAAGGGGAGGTGTTTTTTTGGTCAATCTGGTATACGAAGGTCCATGGACATAGCAAAGTATGCGCGCGGGATAGTTTTGCGGCACTCGGAGGGTGTTCTTTTGGAGCGCCTGGCTATATCCATGGAAGGTTGGGTGCCAACAGCAGGCAACTGCCACGGCAATGTGGACCGGTTTGTTCTCGCCAACCCTACTTACCGATATGTTCGAGGGTATTTGGTATTCGACACGGGTTCTGGTAACTGGCGTATCGTGGCCCACTCTGTCCTAATGGACCCCAATGGTACTATGTTCGATGTGACGCCACCTTGGAGGTGTGAGCGCTATCCATTCGTCCGCCACGTCGGTCACGACGATGACTTTCTGATCATGGCCAAGGAGGAATGTGTTGATCTTTATGCTGTCGATATACCGTCGATACACCCGACTAAATAGGATTACTGAGTATCTGATATACTGAATTGCAATATGAAACGCGGCGGCCCTCTCCCTCGACACACTCCACTACGAGCCAAGACCCGAATCCGCGTAGCCGGTCACTCTGACACTGCCGAGATCAAGGAACGCATCCAGGCACTTTTGCGCGCGATCGTGATAGCCAGGGACGGCGGATGTATCCTCCGCGATGTCCGCCGCTGCAACGGGCTCCCGGATATCCCCGGTGTTGTCCTCCAGGCTGATCACCTCATCACCCGGGCAAACTCAGCCACGTTCGCGGATACCAGGTTGGTGGTCTGTGTCTGCCGAAGCTGCCATGCTTGGAAATCCTGTGGCAGCAACCAACGCAAGGCCGAATACGACGCCGTGGTGCGCACCCTGCTACCGCAAGACCGCGTAGCCCTGTGGGACCGATGCGAACAGGATAGCTGGCACCCACAACGGACGTTCATGTCGGATTGGATGTTGGCGGAGGTAGCATTGAAACACGAGCTACTGAACTCGGATAATTTCCAATAGAAGCTGTAACAGGAACCCGACGCCCAATAGGGTCATACCTGAGTAGAATCTAAATGGGCTCAAAAATGATGCGAGATATATGCGTTTGCCATTCTTGTTATCGTAGCCCCCGCCAACGTGCTCTCCAAACGCCGTGGCTGCCAAAACAGTCCCGCCAAAGTTGAGGATCAAAGCTACTGCTGATAGATACTGCATACATGACCTCCGTTTGGTAGCGTTACAACCACCATCCTGTTGCTACCCTACTACCATGACAGGCCCCGCGCTGGAAACATTCTGTGAGGAGGTGAACGGGGGTGACGCCATCGGATCTACCCTGCTGTTTCAGTTACTCAATCTCTCCCGAGCCATGGTGGAACAACGCCGCCCCTGGATGCTGCTGCGTAAGACCGACACTTCCAAGACGGTGTCCGCCAGTGCCAGCAGCGCATGGAATACGGCCATCTCCCTGGCTTCTATCACGGATTTCAATAGGTTCTACGAGACCGACCAGAACGCCCCTATCAAGCTGTTCGACGGCAACAACCGCATCGAGGAATACCGGCAGGTGCCCTTTGAGCAACGCCTTGCCTACAAGGACAGCCCCAACACCTTTTGCTACAACGAGGCGACACAAACCCTCTACCTCAACGGCAATATCTCGTTCGGTGGCACGCTGTATATCGACTACATCCGCGACAGTGGGGATATTACCAATGACGACGCTTCAAGCTGGGCTTTCCCTTCCTGGTCGCATCCGTTGCTGGGCTTCATGGCGGTAGGGATGCACAAGGGCGGTATAGATTTTGACGACATCAACGCCCGCATGTCCCCCGACAACCGTGCGCAGGCAGAAGCCATCATCCAGCGCCTAGAGACCTTGGACAACGCCAAGCAGCAATCCTCATTCCGGGCTACCGACCCCTACAACGAGCCAGGTGACGGATATCGTTCTGGGGCCATCAACATGAACTCATGAACATTCCCGATTTCACGGTTTCGTCCTTTAGCGGGCAAAACACCTTCATCAAGGACACCAAAACGCTCAAGCCTGGTATTGCTACCTCGGCACTCAACTGGGTCACGTCCAAGTTTGGCGACCATATCGAACTCCGTCGCGGCTCCCAGCTCTTGGGCGCCACCCGTCAAAGTGGTGTGGGGAAGGTGACCGGCATCGGCGTCGGCCTCCGCAACGACGGCACCCAGGTTCCATTTTTCAGCCACGGCCAGAAGGTCAAGTACTACGATGCTGATGACGACGACACACACGAGGTAGGCACAGACCTCCTCGGCAGCGCAGCGGACGGGGAGGATGTCTGGTTTTCGTTCTACCAGAACCTTGCCGGCTCGATGATGTACCTCGGCTCCCCCAATTCCGGCACGTTCAAAATCCCCGTTGCCAACCCCGGCAGCGCTGTGAGCCAGGCAGCCAGCAGTTTCCGCTTTGGCTTGCTCCGTTTCAATCAGGGGCGCTCCATGGGTGGACAGCGCAACGGCACTACGGCTGGGAATAACGATAAGACGGGCCTCTACCTCTCGGCTATCGACAAGGCACTTCTGTCTTCCTACACACAGACAACCGCTGAGGTGGTGGGGGCATCAGGTTCCACGGTTTACTCTGGAACGCTGACCGCCGTCACAGGCGTCAAATCCTGCATGTATGTGGCGATCAAGGAGGCCGGCGGCGAAACCCTCGTCGATGACCGAAATGGTGGACTGGTGGGCAATCAGGGATCTACGGGCACTATCAACTACGCCACCGGAGCCTACAGCGTGACGTTCAACCACACGACCTCGGGTGCGGTCACCGCGGACTACTACACCGAGGACGCTACCAGCAGCGGCCCTCTCGATTTTGATACATCCTCACCGGGAGCTGGTAAGGCGAAAATCTACCGCCAGGACGACGGCGGGCCGTTTATGACCGTGCTTCCGTTCCTCAATGTGGAGTATGCCATCCACCTGTTGAAAACTTGGGCACTCACGACCTCACTGGACGACACGGACAGTACCAACCTCCCGTACCGGAACATCGGCATCAGCTACCCACGAGCTGCCTACACCACACCGGATGGCATCTTACTCATCGACACATCCAACCCGAACGACCCCAAGGTGCGGCGGTTAGAGATCGGGCAGAACACCAACAACACCACGATTGTGCCTACCTCGATATCAGACGCCCTGGACCTCTCGGCTCATGGTTTTGATTATGCCGTGGCGTTTCGCTGGGGAGACCTAGAGATTGTCTGCCTACAGGAGTACGTCAATGGCACAGCCAACACCTACAACTCAGCCTTTTATGTGAAAAATGTCTACTCGGGGGCATGGGACAAACTGGACTACAAGGTATCGTGCCTGGATATCCTGGACGGGGCACTCATCGGCGGGAGCAGCATATCCAACAACGTCTACACCCTGTTTTCGGGCTTTGACGACGACGAATCACCCATCGAGAACTGGTGGCAGGACGGGCAGCTCAACCTCGGCACTGACAACCTCAAAAAAACCCATCTCATGCGGATCACTGGCCTCATTCAGCGTGACCAAGATATCGCGGTCTTCAACGTCCTTGATGACGGCACCCCCGTGCACGTATTCACCATCTCAGGCGACGGGTCTTATGTTGACCAGGGCATCAACACGCCCATCGGGTCCTACACCATCGGCTCCAAGGTCATTGGTGGTGGTGGAGAGGCTACAGCGCATCCTTTCGACGTGACCTTCCCCATCCACACAGCCAAATATCAATATATATCAACGCGGTTTCAGGCACTCAACATCGGGTATGCGGCGATCAACAGCTACACATACCGGGACAACCGTGATAAAGGCAGAAAGAGTTTGGCTACCAAGCATGTTTAGAGGCGGAGAGTCTGGGTGGATCAGTCGCCGACGCATATTTGCTGTCTCAATGAAGTTCAAGAGTGGGCGATATGGCTCATGTTGAAGACGATTGGCGTTGCTGATAAATGGCAAACTCTCATCTCTGGTCTCATTGCATTGCTCGCAGCCCTTATTGCATACCGAGCCGTCGCGAAGCAAATCCAGGCTGCCGAGGCTCTAGAGGAGGAAAAACGCCGAAGGGAGGCCGAGGCGGCTCTCGCTTTGTTGCCACTAGCATTGAGTGATCTGACAAAATATGCTACAGATTGCATAGAACTACTAAAGCCTTATGTTCGGACGTCTATTTCGGCCTCCGGTGCTGAAGGCATCCAAGTGTTGCCGCGTCTTGCGATTCCAGTCGTTCCAGCGCACATTATAAGCTCTATCCAATCACCGATTCGATATTTGTCGGATGATACATCGAAATTTCTCATTGACCTGCTACGTACTGTGCAAATTCAACAGGCCCGAATTCAGGATCTCATCGCACGACTCGCTAACGAACGTATCAATGAATTAGTTCGGAATCAAATAGTCATGCAGGTTTTGGATGCTGCAAATGTCATTGCGAAAATCAATTCGTTGTTCAGGAAAGCTAGAGGTGAAGATTTTAAATACAATTACGCTCCAGCCGATGAACTCAAAAACGCACTCGGCGTGGCGAGAATATCGGAAGATGAGTATTTGGTTGTCTATAAGTTGCTAGAGCAGCGTTACAATCCTACCCTACCGCCTATCATGGCAGCATGAAAAGATACCTGCTGCCTATAGGCCTCATCGTACTCGCTGCATTATTTATCGCCGGCTCCCACGCTTCCGCCGTGACCCTGCCAACAGGCACAGCCCTGTTTGAAACATCACTGGCAAGCCGCATCACGTCCTCTGACACCTCCATGACCCTTGTGAGCAACAGCGTCCGAGGGAGCGAGTCCGTGTCAGGCTACGCCTGCTTTACCATCGACGAAGGGCGCTCAGACAGCGAGTACGTCTGCGGCACGGTGTCCGGCACGAGCGTGACCAGCTTGGAGCGTGGCCTCAGCCTCACGACCGGCACTACGACCATAGCCGCCTTGCAGTTCGCCCACCGTGTGGGAGCGAACGTAAAAATCACGGACTATCCTCTCATCAACCGCCTACGAAACCAGAACAACGGCATTGAGACGTTTCCCAACACTGTGCGATACGCATCTGGTGTCACCCCAGCAGCAACCGGCGATCTTACCGACAAGGAGTATGTGGACGGTGTGGCGTTCAGCGGCGCAGGTGTCATTGACGCATCAACTGTCGCTAAGGGCGTCTCAGAGCTGGCTTCCGGGTGTGAGGTAGCGTCATCTACATCGTCGGGAACGTCCGGGCCTTTGGTTATCGCGGCATCATCCGCGACCTCGACCTACAATCTTCCGACAGCACCATGTCGGGTGGTAACCACCGACAACCTCGGGAAAATAGACAACAATTTCATCTCTACCTCAACTCTCATAGCAAACAACGGCGTTGGCTACACGCTTCCATCAGTGCGTGGGGCGTCGTCAACTGTTCTAACTGAAAATGGAAGCGGTATTTTGACTTGGCTAAAGCCAAATATGACCTTATTAGCTGCGACCACTTCAACCGCTGCTATGTCGTTCGCCACTACCACATTTGCAGCAGCTTCACACCTCAAGGTGGTGTACTACAGTGCTGGGTGCAATACTGCGACCATTCCACAAATACACTTCAACAACGACGCTGCAACAAACTACGGTTACACTATTAGTGACAATGGGGGAGCGATGGGCCTCACGAGCACAACGGGCGCTCTAGCAATGTCCGCTGTTTCGACCACTTCACCTCAGTTTTACACATTCGATATTATAAACCTGCCATCAGCTCGCAAATTCGTCACATGGGAGGGTACTCATAGCTCGTCAGCGGCTTTTGCTCCGCAGCACATAACTGGGTCTGCTGTATGGAACAACACATCCAGTGCAATCACGTCAATATCGTTCAGTTGTGGAAGTAACCCGGCTGTAACTCTTGGTATTGGAACCACCATAGCTGTGTACGGTAGTGCCTTCTAATACACATGGCTTCAAAGAAAGACCCACAAGCAGAGGCAGCGGCAAGTGTAGGAACTGCGTTTAGCACAGTGCCTTCTGACCTGTCTCCTGAACAGCAGACGGCGTTCAAAGGGGTGCAAGCAGCTTTTGCTCCACCTACCGCTGAAACCCCAACACAGCCCATTAAGCGGACGGTCATCAGCCCATCCAACGACCCAGCTACGGCATATCTGGACACCTTCAAAGCTCCGCAAACCGAAGCACAGATAGCTGAGGAAAAGCGCCGCAGTGCCCAGGGCCTCATCGATGCAAACAATGAAGTCTATGACACGCAGTTGGTGGAAGCACGCCAACGTGGCCAAGAGCGGCTCGACCGCAACAATTCGGTCAACGTGCTCTCTGGCCTCATGGGTTCTACCGAGGCTGTGCGAACGACCAACAACGTGACCGCAGCCAATCAGAAGGAGATTAACGCCATAAACGCGGAACGTGCTGCTAAAACGCAAGCTATTTTCAATGACATATCCAAGTCTGCCCGAGAAGAAGCAATATCCCAGCGAGAGGACGCTACCCGCAGTGCGGAAGCTATCGTGGCGCGTCGGAAGGAGACACAGACCCGTGCCACGGAAAATCTCAAACTGTTGGCCGCTGGCGGTCTGGTGGATTTTGATAAGTTCTCCACCGACCCCAAGAACCAAGAGGTCTACGCTCACGCCCTGGACGCCGTTGGAGGGTCTGAGGAGGCGTTGCGTGCCATGTTCGTCATCAACCGGCCCAAGGAGCAGATTGTCGGCACCCCAACCCGCATTGGGGATAAGTTCGTTCAGGCATACTCCAATCCAATCACGGGCAAAGTCAGCTACGAGGCCCTCACCTTGCCGGTAGACCTGCCACCTACCTATTCGAATTTCCAAAAGCTAGGGGATAACCTGGTTGCCATTCCCGATAACTGGGACGGAGATGTGAGCAAAATCAGAACGATAAACGGCCAGAAATCTGGTGGAGCAGCCGGAGGTGGCAGTGCATATGGCAGTGACCTGGATGCCATCATCGGCTCTACCCTTTCGACGATACCGACCAAGTTCGGGCAGGCGACTTTCCAAAACCAGATAAGCAAGGCCCGCAACGACGCGGATAAAATCAACCTCATTGCCGCCCAGGTGCTCAAAGGCCAACCGGCGGAGTTTAAGCGTGACTTCACCAATCAGGCCGTTGGCATTTCCGAAATCGACAAGGCCATCGCGCTCATCGACAGCGGTGTGAAGACTGGCGTGATAAGCAACGCGGCGCAGTATGTCTTCAACCAGGCCGGTAAGGACTTCGACCCCAAACTGGCCCAAATCAACAGCCACCTTGTGGCAGCTATCCAACCGTATCGTAACTCTGTGACCGGCGCCGCATGGGGCACACAGGAAGATGGCGAATACAACCAACTCTTCGGCTCCACCAAGTACTTCCCAACCGAGCTTCGCCAGCGCCTTGTATCCGTCAAGGAGGTGCTCAAGAGCAAATCTGCCGAGGGCCTCAATGCCTACGTCAACCCAATGGGCTACTATGACAATCAGTTTGCATCCGGTGCATATGCCCCAGGTGGCAGTAAGGTACTGATACCTCCGAATGGTGGTGAGCCGGTTGATGCTTCCGATCTTACATCGGAGGAATATCAGCAGGCACTCAACGACGGTTACACCCCTCAATAGCATGGCATATCAGGATAAACTCAAACCCATAAGCCCAGCATCAAGCGGCACACCTAGCTATGCGGCGAAGCTGAAGCCAATAGCGGCAGCAGCTCCGGCAGCGGCTCCGAAGCGTGACCTACTGGACCGTGCAGCTACGGGCATAAGCAAGATTTTCCCCGGTGCGCAACTTGGTAAGGCGATTGGCACATCTGCCTATGGCTTCTATGCAGCCGGAAAGAAGGCCCTCAAAGGCGATTTTCAGGGTGCCCGCCAGGAATTGAAAACAGTGGGTGATGAGAACAATGCCAATTTCAAGCGGATCGTCGGCGATACCGTACAGGCGGTCGCGTTGCCAGCGTCGCTTGCTGCAACGGCACCAACAGCGATCGGACGCCTCGCGGTCAACACGGGCCTCGCTGCACTCATTGGAGGTGGAAATTCCGCCGCGCGTGGCAAGGATGCAAAGACTATCGCACGGGATGCGGCAATCGGGGGCGCGGCTGGAGCTGCATTCAGTGGCGTTGGAGAGGGAGTGCGATTGTTTAAGGCAGGAAACCCAGCCAAATCGGCGCTAAAGGCAGTTACTCCCGACTTCAACGCAGCGACGAAAACTCAACGTGGCAAACTCATCAGTGAAACTGTGGGCGGTGCGCCGCGCGTCAATGAAGGGGGGATATTCAAGAGCCGGACACTGACGCCCAACAAAGCGGAGGTAGACGCAGCGGCAGAGTTGACCAAACTACCGGGCTATCAACCAAAGGCCACGGCATTAAAGAATTTCAACACGGTTCGCAGTGCTATCACCTCAAAAGCCCAGGCCTTCGAGAAATCCCTCGTGTCTGAGAAGACCATCGTGCCCAAGAAGGAGATTGTCTCGACGGTGCGCGGTGCTGTTACGTCCAAAGCGGATGAGAGCCTGCTACTGCAAGGGTCTGACCCCTCAGTTACACAGTATCTACGAGTGGTAGAGAACGCAGCGGGCAAAGCAAACGGTACCCCGAAGGGCATATGGGATGTTCGGAAAGCGATGGATGCGGCCTACGAGAATGCCCGAGGGAGGCTTGCCTACGATTCAGACAAGGTAGCTGCATTGGATGAAGTGCACCGCGCGGGACGTGATGCGCTCAACGATCTTATGACCAAATATGCCAAGAATACCAACGTCAAAGCGGAGTTTCAGACTTTGCGTAACCTTTTCCATGCGAAAGACGAGCTGCTTATAAAAGCTCAAGGCGAGAAAGGCTCAGTCTTCAAACGAGCAGCAGCAACGATACAGCGAAACCCAGTCACGGCGGCAATCGGAGCCTCAGCAGCTACAGCTCTTGGTGCTAATCAGCTACTCAAGTAGCTACACGTTGTGTCGGTAGCAAGCGGTGAGATAGCCGAATGAGAACACCGCTACCAAGGCAAGTATGATATCTGTCATGCCCCTACACTAGCATATCCACACGCATTTTGACACTTGTCCCCTTTCCTGTGATAAGATGGGCGTATTAATCGCTCACATAAATTTCATGATACAAGTAGCTACGTTTTTACTCCCTGACCAACAAGAAGCAGCTAACGAGTTTCTCAAGACTCACAAACCAGAGGGGCCGGTCAATTTTAACCGCGACATGGTAGTGGTGTTCTGGGATAACGGGGAATACCCAGCCGAGTATCAGATTGCCGATATGCAGGAGATGTTGAAGGCAAACGCCAATGCTCGCTTTCAGCAAGAGGGGACGCTCAATCTCATCTCAACACAGCTTGCAGACCTACAAGCAGAGCGGTCAACTCTCAATGCCAAGCACAACAAAGGCCGTGTGGAAGAGGTGGATAACCTCATCTTCAGCTTTGAGAAGGGTGTCAGTGAGACCAAGCAGGCTATCACACTCCAAGACTTAAAAGCAGAGTTTCTACGGGAGCGTATCGCGGTATTAGAAAGGACGATAACGAAATAGGTTAAATACCAACTATAACCGATGGCAGCACCAGCTCACATAGCCCGTGAGAACGGGAAGAAAGGGGGACGACCAAAGGGGAGCACCAACCGCCCTACCATCTTTGACTATTGGGACAAGAAGGCTATCGCGGAGTACTTCGAGTTCCTGCAAGATAACTACAAAGAGGATAGCCGCCTCATGGTGTTCGTCGGGGAGCAACTCATGGGCAAAGCGACACAGGCAATCAATTTCAAAGGTGATGTATCGCTCGGATTATCAGACCAAGACCGGCAACGGCTCGATGCGTTGTTGGAGGAATAATATGTTGAGCGTCCTACTCGGCCTGTTGATCGCCATACCGATATGCGTCTTCATCACATGGGCGTTCGACCGTTTCTATGAATGAAACTCACCAAAGAGAAAATCAACCTACTGCTTAACGGCACCCGCGACGAGCGGATGTATGCCTGTGCACGCTCTTTCACGCTGTTCAAATACTATTATTTTCTGAAGTATTTTACGTTCAAGTCCGCACCCTTCCATGAGGACTTTGACCAGGATGTAGAGGAACTGGTGTATGGCCGAGATATCAAAGAGGTTGCATGGATTGCGTACCGTGAGAGCACCAAAACATCCCACGCCAAGATTGCACTGGCTTGGATCATCGCCCGCAAGCAGGTTATCGACCAACTCAAGGAGAAGGGCGAGGACACGTCCCACTGGGGCGAGCGCATGTATGTCAACGTGGACAGCTACGACAAGAGCAATGCCGAAAGCATCCTGTTCGACGTAGTGACCGAGCTACAGACCAACGAACTGCTGATTGCGGACTTTGGCCACCTCTACAACCAACCGCGCAGCAAGGACGAGGCGACGCTCAAGCGGGTGTCCAATTTCATTACCACCAACGGCATTCGGGTGGAGGCACACACGGCATTGACCCCTATGCGTGGCCGCCTCTACCAGCAATATCGGCCTGACTTTGTGCTGCGCGACGACCTGGAGAACGCGATCACCGCAGCGTCCCCGGCTGTCACCGAGAAAATCATCTCCCTGATAGACGAGGCGAAGGGCGGAATGGCGACGCACGGTGCTGCGCTCAACCTCGGTAACCTGGTCATCGAGGAAGGAGTGGTGGGGTATCTGCGGCGCTCTGTGGAGGGCGCTGGCGGGCGTGTCCGCTTTATCCCCGTCGTCGCGCGTGATGGCACCATTTCGTGGCCCGACAAGTACGTGAAGACCGACGCCGAGGCGGCTGTCATCAACAAGGACATCCCTGACCCAGCCAGGCGCAAGGTGTCGCTGGAGAGCAAGAAGCGCGAGATGAATGCCGGCGGCCGGCGGGTGTACGAGGTGGAAATGATGCTCGACCCCGCAGCGGCAGGTTCCGCTTTCTTTGACCGCGCAACCATCGACCGCCTGATAGCACAGTGCACTGACCCCACGGAGGAGAAAGCCAATTTCCAGCTCTGGGCCACCTACAATCCCTCCCATGCCTACGCCATTGGCGCTGACACTGGGAAGGGCAACGGGGGCGACCATTCCACATCCTGCCTCATAGATTTTTCAACCATTCCAGCGCGCCAGGTGGGGAGCTACATCAACAATCAGATCCCCGCAGACCAGTTTGCATACGAGCTAAAGCGTGAGGGTGACCTGTTCGGCACCTGCCTCATCGGCCCCGAGAAGAACAGCGAGAGCGGCGGGAGCTGCCTGACCACGCTGAAAATGATTTACCCGGTGGACCTCATCTACCGGCAGATACCCCTGGACAGGCTGACGGACAAACCCTCTGGCACAGGGGAGCTGGGCTGGGAGACCAACCACGCCACCAAATACACCATCCTCAACGACCTCAAGACCGCCGTGGAGGACGGGCACCTGGTCATCTACGACATCCGCATCCTCAAGGAGATGCGCTCTTTCACCTACACGGACGCTGACGACATGGGCAGCAGCAGGGTAGGGCACTCTACCAAGCACTTTGACCTCTTGATGGCCTGTGCGATCGCGTGGGCGATGCGCAAGCACGCGCGGGTTCGCGTGGTTCCAACCGATTACAAGCAGCAGGAGTACGAAACCCCTGGCCTATGAAAGACCCACGCCAGATATCGGAGGATACGTTTGAGAAAGTGCGGCGGAAGCTGGCGCATCCACGCCATACCACACAAGTCCTTCAACTTCCCCGATGCACTGGCAAGAAGTCATATTGGAAGCATGACGCCACTGAGGTAATGCAGAAGCAACTCAAACACGGCATTTCCGAATTTTTGCGAGTATATCGTTGTCCAAAGTGTCGCTATTGGCATCTCACCCATAAACCGCCACTATGATTGACAACACCAACAATCCGCCCGTCGCTGAATGGGATAACTGTCCGAAGTGCGGGTGGTTCTACAAACAGGCTACCCTCGACAACTGCCCGATGTGTCGGCACCCATGGAGGCAGTTGGTCGGTTACCAACAGCCTAAGTACGAGTCTCCCTCATTGGAGGGTTAGAATGTTGATATATGCTCCGCTTTTGCCATAAGAGATGCGACATACACGGGGTATACCCGGTTCGCTTGCCTGTGCGGGCATTCCTCAATGGCAGTCTGCGTGTTGAAGTGGTGATTGCAGAAGTCTTTTGTCCGCAGTGCAACTTAGACCGCCTGCATGAAATATGTGGTGCCTGCCTGCTTCCTTGGGGAGTGGTCAAACGCCATAGCCACGGTCTCTGCAACACCTGTGCCGTGCGAGAGCTACGTTACAAAGCACGTCGCCTATCTACACTGTGACCATGCAATCAGATGATGAGATTCTAGACTCCGCCCCCACTGAGACGGCGGGTGTGAACGCATTGGCAGAGGAGGCAGTGGAGCGCTGCATGCGCATCGTGGCCAACGTCAACCGCTACAAACAGCCTCGTCTTGATCGTATCCAGCTCTACCGTGACCTCTACGCAGGGAAGGTTAAGCGGAAGTTTCGCCAACCCTTCAACGTCGTACTCCCAGTGTTCTCCGGTGCGATGGACACGCTCATGGCCGCCTACAACGACGACCTGGCATTGGAATTTCACGAGCAGGAACCTGCTGACTATATCTCTGTCCGTAAATACAACACGCTGTGGGACATGGAGACGACCTCCGTGGCTCCTAATGCCAAATTCCCGCTGAAAACGCGCCAAGACCGCTCAAACGCCCTCTTTTCGGGGCGTGGCTTCATGATGAACTATGCGGTGTCCGACCCTGAATATCGCAACTGCTTTGAGATATACGAGCTGGAGGACGCCATCTTTCAACCAACCGGGGGCGGCATCCTCGGCCTGCACCGATACAACGGGCGGCAGAACATCGTACGCTCCGCCTCAGAGCTGAAAACGGGCGGCTATAACCAGGCTCAGGTCAAGAAACTCTTAGACCGGGCAGCGAAGACCGACTTCGACCCACTGCTTGGTGACGAGGAGGGTAAAACAGCGCTGGCCAAGTTCAAAGCCATGGGCCTATCTCCCGAGGCGAACGACTACATCGGCGAGCAGCTTTTCAAACTGGTAGAGATGCGCATCATCATGAATGGCACGCGCTACTACATCCTGTTTTCACCCTGGTATCGTATCTGGCTGCGTTTCGACAAATTCAGCAACGTATTTTCCGCCGACATTGACCCATGGATTTCATGGGCCACCCACGACGACAACAAGAACTTCCTCTCCAAGAGCTACGCCGACGATATGTATGGCGTGGCGGATGCGACCCACACCCTTTTCAACCAGGAGCTGACCAACCGCGAGAAGCGGAACTTCAACGCCCGTGCATATGACCGTGAGATGTTCCCTGACGTTGCCCAACTGGACCAGGCACAGAGCCGTCCTGACGCGCTGGTAGCCGTTGATACCAAAGGTGGCACACGCAAGATTGGGGAGGGCATCTACACCTTTGAGACCGCAGAACTGCAAGGCACTATAAACCTTATTGAATGGATGCAGGCCGAGGCCGGCCGCGATGTTGGTGTGACTGACCTATCCATGGGCGGCGTGCAGGAAGTATCCAAAAAAGCGACCGTGGTGTTTGCCGAGCAGGAGAACATCAGTAAGCGCTTGTTGCTGCGTTCCTCCCCATACACCGAAGCTATGGGCGAGGTGGGTAAGCTGTTCATCCAAGGGTTGAAAGACCATATGCCTGCCGAGAAAGCTCTCCGTAAGCTGGGTGCCGAGGGCGAGGATTGGGACCGCGTCATCCGTCGCACTGACCTTGACCTCTATGCTGACGTGGACGTGCGTGTGGTGTCGTCGTCGCTGGACATGCGCAATTCTAGTCTCAAGAAGAAGGCCAAAATGGAGACCCTCACCAGCATATCGGCCAATCCGGTGGAGTTAGCCCAGGTCAATCCACGCTGGCTTGTGGCTGAGAAGCTCAAAGCTGGTGCCGAGATGGACGAGGCGTCAATCGACATCGCCATGGACACCAAAAACTACGGCAACATGACCGAAGTTGCCCGCGCGCACGAAGCTATCCAGGCGGTGCAGCATGGTAAGCAGCCCGACGAATTTTACGGTGCCACCACCATTTTCCTACAAATCATCTACGACTTTGCGGTCAACAACCGCTCATCGCTGGGAATGAAGAAATACAACATCCTCCTCGATTTCGTGATGCAGCACGGGGAGATTGTCCGAGAGAACATGGTGCGCAAGGCGCAGATTGACGCTTCCACAGCTCCGGTAGACCCCAACGCCGCCCCAGCACCAGCATCCGAGGGAGCACCAGCCGTCCCTAGTCCTGCCGCAGTGATGGATAACGCCGCAGCCATGCAACCATAATGGATATCCACGAAACCCTAGCAGCCCTGCGCGCACAATTCCCCGAGGATGTTGACCAAATCAACAAGGAGCAGGAGCGCGTCTCTGCCCTCTTGGAAGAGCAGGAATACTACGAGAACCCTCTGACCCAGAAGCTCATCGCCCTGTGTCGCAGGGACGTTGTGAATGCCCGTAAGAAGTTGGCGATCGAACGTAAGTTGACCGACGAAGCCCGAGCAGACCTCTGGCACATCATCGATGCCCGAGAGTGGTTTTTGAAGATGGTAGCCAAGGACTACGCATCCGAATTGGAGCAAATCGGCAGTGAGCTTGAGGCGGAGCTACACAGGTAGGCGTTACAATCCCAAGCCACCAGCTACTATCACGCTATCCGACCCAATTGGATTATTAAGTTCCTAATTGCATATAGCTATGGCAAAAACAGCAGAAGAGAAGGCAGCCGACAAAGCAGCCAAAGACGCAGCAAAGGCAGCCGAAAAGGAGGCGGCCGAAAAAGCTGAGGCAGACCGCCGAGCAGCGCTCACCCAAGAGGAGCGCGACGCGGAGGATGCTGCGAAAAGTGGCGGAAAGCCTCCAAAAGCCAAGGCCACCGACCCTATCGTGGTCAAGTACCGCGATTTCGAGGGTAAGCCTACCGAGCGCACGTTTTCATTGGACGTACACGGCGAAGGCTTCGCAGCATTGGCCGAGGAGTTCAAGGTCACAAACGCATCAAAGCTCATAACTGAGTAGCCCTTCAGGGGTCTGTTTTTCGCCCTAAAACAGGCTCCTACAAGCGCTAGTCGCTTCCCGCCCCGGACGGCTTTATCCGGGAACGTCTATAGGTGGGCGAATAACACCTATCCCTCGGCAGAGGCTATAAATTGCAATCGTATGGATGACGACAAGCACTATCCAGGGCAGCCGGAGGCCGAAACTCCAGCAGATGAGCCGGAAACCCCAGCTCAAGAGGGCGAACCAGAGCCGGAAGGCGATGATACGCCCGAACCAGGGGATAAGTCCGAAGACGCACCTGAGCCTGAAAAGGACAAGGAAGGCGACGAGGAACCCCCTGTTGAACCTATTAAAAAGCGGTCTATTTACGACGACCTCAAAGACGAGCGAAAGGAGCGCAAAAGCGCAGAAACCCGGGCAGCCGAGGCAGAAGCCAAAGCGGCCGACCTGCAAGCGCTTCTTGATGCCAAGGGCGAAGCCACCACACCCGAGGAGAAGAAAGCCGCAGCCAAGGACATCGCCGAGTACGCTGAAAAGCACAAGCTCGACCCTGATAGCCTGGAGGAGTTGAGTAACATTATCCTCTCCAAGGCTCCAAAAGCTGAAGGCACTCTAACCCCCGAGGAGGCGGCAGAATGGCGCGCAGAGCGTGCCAGAGCCAAGCAGACGGAGGAGGACCAGGCCATCATGGCCACAGCCCCTTCCGTCAAGGCAGAGCTGGGCATCACCAATGACACTGAGCTTGCTAACGTGATGAAGGAAGTGGTGCGCCTCGCGCACACCGCCGAGTTCCACGACAAAGAGCCAGAGTACATCGTGTGGAGGAAGAAGGATGCCTTGTCCAAGCTGGTATCTCCCAAACGCCCATCCTTTGAACAGGGTGGCCAACGTGAGGAGGGAGCAGCCGACACGGAGCCTGACTTCTCATCCGGCCAAGGCATCACGCCTGAAATGGCGGGCCGAGCGGCTTCACAGAAGCGCGGAAGCTCTATGGAAGTCCGACGCGGCAGCCAAGTCGTAGGGTAGCGTAGATAGGCCATAACAAACTGTTATGACCAACACATTTAAGTACCAGACCATTTGGACTAAGGAGTACCAAAAGTCCAACTGGGCGATGCCGATATACCCGGTCATCGCGGACTTGCAATTTACCGCAGGTCTTCAAAAAGGCGACACGGTTAAACGCCGCTATCGCACCAACCCAATCTTTGCCAATGACCTTGGGTCTGACGGTTCATACACCGTACAGAACTACGTCGAAGGTGAAGAGTCGTTCACCATCTCCAAGCAAAAAGAGGCAACTGTCCGTATCGTCAAACCGACGGTGCTGCATACTGACCTCGACGTGACCAAGAGTTACGGCGTGCAACTCAGCAATGCCATCTTCCAGGAGATTGACGGCGACACCCTCAACGCTATTCGTGCAGGTGCAGGGAATACAATCGACGACGGCTCACTCGGTGGAACCTCTGGCAACGGAGCAACCATCAGCATTGCCAACGTCGCAAACCTGCCCGTTCTCGCCATGGAGAAATTCATGGGCACGAACGTTGTGTACTCAAACAACATGAAGTTCGGCAAACTGCCGTACGAAGACTACGGCGGCATGTTGACCTGGATTGTCCCACCTCAAGTGTGGACTGTCATCCAGCTCTACATGATGGCTCGCAACACGCCACAAGGCGACACTGCGGTCACCAACGGATACGTGGGTCAACTCGGTCAATTCAACGTCTTCGTGTCAAACAACCTGCCATTTACGGCACGTTTGACACTTGGCGCTAACCCAAGCGATGGTGACACTATGACCATCAAAGGTGTTACGTTCCGCTTTAAGAGTGCAACCGCAGCAAACGGTGACATCCAAATTGGTGCTACCGCAGCGGATACCGCAGACAACATTGTCACCGCGCTCAACGCCCTTACCACGAACGTCACCAACGTCTACGACGCATGGGTTGATGGCACTGACACTGTCTCAGAAGGTGGCTTCACCATCGACAAGTCTGATGCGCTTCACGGCCTTTCAGCAACTGATGGTACGACGTATGTTGACATCCTGATAAAGGGTGCTGGTAAGGTGACACTGTCATCCAGCTTCACCAGTGCGTCTAACCTGTTTACCGCTGCAAAGCAGGTGGTTCACTCCATCTTCACCGTTGCAAAGAACGTATCTCTCGCCGTCCGTAAAGACCCAGAGATCTATGAAAACTTTGTCTCTGGTGCAGTTGCGAAGGACTACACTATGTGGACGGTCTACGACAACAAGGTGTTTATCGACCAGGCCCGCGCCTCGATTGACCTTGCTGTCCGTGCTGACGCAACCAGCTTCGCCGCTTACTCGAACGTTCACGCTTAATCTGACACTACTATGACCACAACCCAAAAATTCTTCGGCACAATCGCCGCCGTGGTGCTTGTGGTGGCAGGTTTAGCCTTTGCCCTCGGGCACTCGGGTTCGCAAGCACAACCAAGTCGTCTTGGTACAACTGACCAAGTAGGGTATTTGCAACAGCTCGTATCTTGGTTCAGTAACACGGTGTACTTCGGTACAACGCAACAGGCATCCATTGACACCAGCGGTCAACTCACTACGGCAACCACTACGAACACAACTTCGTACTGGACTGTAGGGGGGATAGACTACGCGAGTGTACAAGTGAGCATGGCGGCAACCAGTTCTGTGCCCTGTGCGATACCTAACCCATTTGGTGCAGCGACCTCAACGGTGTTGAACCACACCGCGCAGATCACAGCAGATGGACTTACCGGCACGCAAACGCTTGATGTTTCAACATCGAGTAGCGCGTATGCCAGTTCATCCCCTGCATTCGTCAAGAAGTTCAGTGCTACGGACGGGCAGCACACGCTTGTCTGGCAGCCTGGTGTAGCTTCAACGACCAATCCTGGGGTAATAGGGTACGACAGCTTCAACTCAACCGGTGCGTCACCGTACCGCCTTGGGCCAAGCGAGTTCCTTACCACCCGTGTTGCGACTGGTACGGCAGGCACGTTTGCCTCGTACTTCACCGGCACCTGCTCGGCCACGTTCATGAAACCTTAGCCAATTACTAATCTTCTTGGCTCCCTGTGCGGCTCTCCCAAGGGCCGCACGCCGGAGTCCGGAAGCAACCCATCATCATATGAATAAAACAATCCTCGCACTTCTCATCACGGCAATCGGCCTCTGTGCATCCGTTGGTGGTGCCCTTGTGGTGGTGCGGAACCTTCCACAGACACAGCCAAAAAACCTCGGTTCGACTGACCTAGTATTGCCTGCCTATCCCACTGCCACGAAGGTCTGGGTCGGGCTATCCGATACGCTTGTTGTAGCCACTAGCTCCGGCCGAGTCCGTCTCGAAATCGGGAACATCAGCGGCGCAACATCTAGCCCACAGGCGCTCTACTGCAACACAGGAGACCGCCCATCCGTTCTCTACGAAGGCACAGTGGTGCACGCCAGCTCTACCGCCGTTTGGACGCTCGATAACCTCATGCGCGGTGCTATCCGGTGTCGGTTGCCAGTGGCTTCCTCATCGGTCACAGTGATGGACTACTAATTATTAGAAATGATGCCGAACTGACGACAATGGTTGGGATTTCCGAACCGAGGGATTATACCCTACCAACAGTTTTTTCAAATTCATGGATTGCCAACCGAATTGGCTCTATAGCGTCTTTGAAATATGAACCGACCCTAACGCAATCATTCGGATGAACCTTTAAATATTGGTCAACCTTATCCCAAGCCACGGCGAACTGGGAGGCTTGCACATGAGCAAACGCGATCACAAAGTGCGCATGGAATAAGGCTTGAACCTCAGCCGGGGTTAACAAGCCAATACGATTACGAACAAGAGGATATACCCCAGTTAGAGGACTTTTAGGAAACGCAGTCTCAGTGGTGGCCTTAAAGAAGGTGCTCGAAATGTCCGAATACCGTTTCAACTCATATCTGAGTTCCTCTAATAGCGCGGCTCGGAGAGCTTCTCGTTCTAGTTCGATGGTATGCAGTCGGGCGTCCCTTGCTATGCCAGCGTTTTTGTTGAGTGTTCTGATAACCCCGTAGAAACCTAGACCGCCAGTTATGCACGCCGCTATCGCTCCCTGATAGTCCTTCAGATACCATACCCAACTGCACATCCAACCCTCCAGCGTTACAATTCCCCTGCTCCGTCTACCATGGGACGATGCAACTCGCCCAGAGCGTCATATCCCCGGCGGAAGACTTCGACATCTTCTATTTCCTACGCAACCACACAGACGGGACGACCTACTATGTCCGAGGAGTGGTGTACGACGTGCGCACGGGTGCCATCCTGCTGACCACCAACCTGGCGCAATCGGCTACCAACTCCCGCTTGTTCAGTTCGACCGTCCAAGCTCCCGCCGACTCTGCTGGGTATGGACGGAATGTCGTGGCCATTGCCACGGTCTACACCGACAGCGGGTACACCACGAAATCCCAGGATTATGAGGAGCAGGAGCAGTACTTTTTGGTGAAGGCCATCGCTCCCAATTTCGGAGGCGGGGGAGGTGTGGATTATCGTGTAATGCGTGAAATCGTGGATGAGGTGGTCAAAAAGCGTCTGAGCCAGCTCCCCACGCCTGAAAGACTGCCTGACATGCCCTTTGCCGAGCTGTCTGCCGACCTGGCAGAGCTACAGCGCGAGGTGGGCAAAATTCCCACGGATAAATTCGACGCCGCGCCTCTCATTCGTCGCCTTGGAGCCATCCAAGCAGCTATCGCCGCCATCCCTCAGCCTGAGCCGGTGGACCTACAACCCATCATGGACGCCATTGGTGCGCTTCCCGAGTTCCTGGTGTCCACCATGGAGGAGGCAACCGCTGCCTGGAAGGAGACTGGAAACACCCTTGCCCGTGAGCAGCAGCGCGCGATCGACGAGATGGCGGGCAAGATTGTCAAGAAGGCAGAAGCAGGTCTGAAGGATCTGATCAGCCGCCAAGAGCTAACCATCCCTCTGTCCAAACTCATGAAAGGTGAGCCCGAGCTACTTCCTGACATCAGCCATTTATATGCGTAAATTCATTCTCATAGCCCTATTACTCGCCCTCCCGACCCTTGCATCAGCCCAGGGGATTCAACAGCTCCAACAGTGGAAAACAGGCGGCACGAACATCATCCAGCCTACGAACAGCTCCGCTGGCCTTTTGGTGCCCGGCCTAGCTACATCGACCACAGGCATCCTCTGTGTTCTCTCTGGTGGGTGGGTCACACCGGTAGGATGTTCTAACGCGTTATTTGGGAAGAGTTGGGAAATTAACGCCCAGGGCTACCTTGCCCCAACCACCACTATCACCACACTGCATCCCAACGGCCTCATTTCAGCAGCCTCCTCCACCATCGGCAACGGTACACAGACAGGGGGTCTTACAATTTCAGGTGGTGCGACGACGACGGAAAATGCATACTTCGCCTCACAAGTGGGCATAGGCACCTCTACCCCCTCCTCAAACTTCAAAGCTGTCGTTGACGGAAACGTATGGATAACGGGTGTAAACGGCAGGGGTAATAACAACGCCACGGTTATAGGAAAAGCGTTTGTAGGTACTACGGGTGCGGAGGGAGTTCAAAATGATGTTTTGAATGTTGGTACTTCGTCCGTCGTGGCTAACGTTAGAGCGGGTACTTTCAGTGCCTACTACAACGGTGCTGGAAGTTCACAAGGAGGAATTGCGCAAGGTATTAACGGTAACGCAATAATGGGTGCGTCCACAACAGGAAACCTCACCAGTGTTACTGCCAACGGAGGCCCAATACGAAACAGGTATCAGGCGGTCAATAACAGTGTTGGATATAACTTAGCCCTCAGCTCCGCTTTGTCGGGCTTATGTACTGTAAACGGCACTCTCGCTTCTTCAACTGACTGTGCGAGCTTTCATGCTGAGCTGCCTACTATTGGTGCTGGGAACCTCATGACCAATAACTATGGCCTTTGGGTGCGTGGTGGTACACCAACAGGCACACTCACCAACCGATACGGTGTGTACATAGATGACCTCATCGGCGGCACAAACCGCTATGGTATTTACCAAGCGGGTGCCACTGACCTTAACTACTTTGCGGGGAATACTACTTTTGCTGGTAATTTAGTTAGTGACGATGTGACGAGCAATGGTTCGTTAAACTTGGACGCAGCAAGTGGTAATTCCATATATCTGCAAGTGGCAAATGGAGGTGAAGGGCAGGTAGAACTCTCGCAAAGCAACTTCATATTTTATCCAACTGGAACGACCGCTGTCCTTCAAGCTGACCCAAATGGCTTAACGGTCACAGGACAATCCACAACGACAGGAACGGGGTATTTTGGAGGCAAGGTCGGTATCGGCACCACCTCGCCATACGCCATGCTCTCAGTAGCAACCCCACCGGGCGCGACAGGCAGTCTCTCTAACCTGTTTGTCATCGCGTCTTCCACACCGACTGCGACCACGACGCTCTTTGCAATCGATAACACGGGCAATGTTGGTATCAACAACGTACAAAACTTAACATCTAACGCCGTCGCTCGACTCGTCATAAACGATGCAGGCTCTATGGGTCGCATTTGGTTTCCAAGAAACAACACTTCTAACACAGGAATGCTTCTTGGGAATGTCTCGGCAGGAGCCGGTGTAAACGGCTTCATTCACATGCTTGACGCTGCCGGACTCCAGTTTGGTACAAGTAACACCGCAAGGATGAATATTACATCAGGAGGAAATGTCGGCATCGGCACTACTACACCAGACCAGAAACTAAACGTAAATGGTGACATACGGGTTGAAGGTGGAGATATTTATGGTGGACACAACGGTGCTGCTGACCAAACACTTAATCTACGTGGAAATGATGACGTAAACATACACCTTGACGACGACGCCGCTACAGCTAACAACTCTGGCGACTTCCATATATATGATGGTGCTGACAATACCCTCGTTACCTTACTCGAAACAGGCAATTTTGGTATAGGCACCACCACTCCCTACGCAAAACTCTCTATCCATGCAAACAATGGCAATACGAACAAGACGTTGTTTGCCGTAGCAAGTTCTACTGCAACCGCGACCACAACTCTCTTCAATATCAACAACACAGGTGTCATAACCAGCACTGCGGCTGGTACTTCTACCTTCTCTAACACAATTCAGTCAACTTGTTTTACGACTAACGGCACGACGTGTATTACAGGAGGAGGAGCTGCAAGCAGCGCAAACTATCGCAACACAGGCACCACTAAAGCTCAAAATCCGCCTATCGCTATAGTAGCGGGTGACGTAGTTAAAATGTGGTTTATGGCAACGCTATCAAGCGGTTGTAGCTCGGCAAACGACATTGTAATGGGGATGGGATACAAACTCGGAACTTTCGCAGCCACAACGACCGACGCGACCCCAGGCCAAGGTGCAACTGGTGGCGATAGATGTTCAGTTTCAGGTTTTACCATGTTTACCGCCACCACGACCGATACCATTGCTCCCACCATATACGACGCCGCGTCAGACATTGGTGCGGACTTCACATCAGTGATGACCACGGTAAATTAAAAGTTAAATAATAACCAGTATGGACGAGCTAGACCCAAACAAAATAGTGGTAGATGAGCAAGGTAACATCGCTATTGTAGAGCCAGAAAGAATTGTGCCAGCACAACAAAAACCCATAAACCTTACAGAGTTAGAGCAAGCAGAAGAAGCCGCTCTTTCAAGAGCCGAAGAACTTGAGCGACAAGGCAACGCCGCCCTTGCTGATGCAGCAAACTTTCGCAACAGAGCAGCAGACTTTCGTGTGCAGATAGACGTATCTAAGGCACGAAGACCCGTACAACCTGATGATCTAGAAGTATGACGGAACTCCTTACCTTCCCAGACCCACAGCTTCCAGTCCAAGTCCTACCAGACGTGGCTACCTACTGGCTGCTGTATATTGCACCACCATGCCACGATATCGCATGTATATTTAAAGACCTAGTTATGTAGCGTATGGTAGAAGGAAGCACATTAACAACATGGGCAATCATAAAAAATGCACTGTATGTGCCGGCCTTCTTCCTGGGTATGTCGATGCACAGCTTTAGCATCCTATTTGCGTTTATCGTGTTGGACATGATTACGGGGATTTGGAGGGTATACGTCTTACAAGGCGGCGAGGCCATAAAATCCCGCCACGCTATCAACGGTCTTGTCTCAAAGATGCTCTTTATCGTCATTCCACTGATTATTGCCTACATGGGAAAGGGAATGGGCGTTGACCTTACAGCACTAGCTACTGGATGTCTCGGCCTTTTGATAGCGTCCACAGGCTACTCGGTTATAGGGAATATCTACACCATCCGCACTGGCTCTGCTGTAGTAGAGTTTGATGCTGTACGTTTTATCCTCGTTCGTATCAGAGACCTTCTCGACAAATTAACAGTTGATAAGAATAACAGATGCTAATATGACCTACAACAACTTTAACATCGAGAAGGAGCGAGCAGCGCAGGATGGGTCGGAGTGGCTTTTCGGGTCGCAATCCCCTTCCTCCCTCTATGAGATCCCCCTGGCAGAGCGTGAAAACTACCTACCTATGGGTGAGATACAACGTGGGTCGGAGGACTTTGCCGACTGTGCTTCACGGGGGCCGGTCAACTATCTTGCCGCAGAGTTTTCTTACGCATACAAAAATGGCTTGATGAAGCCGGAGAGTAAGCGATGGCTTGAAGCCAATGGGTACGTCCAAGACGGACGGGTAGACTTTTCAGACAGGTACATCGCCATCAACTCCGGCACAACTCGCCAAGGTAACTCTCTCAAAGCTCCCTTGGAAGCGATACGCGCCAACGGCCTCATTCCAAAGCCAATGCTCCCTGCTGAGAAGTGGATGAACTTTGCTACCTACATCGACCCAACCTCTATCACCCAGCAAATGCGCGACCTCGGAGCGGAGTTTTCACGTCGCTTCCAAATCAACTACGAGCAGGTGTCTAATGGTAACTTTGCTAAAGCGCTGGAAAAGAGCTGCCTTGATGTTGCTGTGTATGCCTGGCCCTTCCCTGAGAATGGGGAGTACAAGCGAGACGACCGACCTTTTAACCATGTGGTGTTGATGTTCGCACTACCCGCGTACTTTGTTTTCGATAACTACGTTGAGGTAGGCACGACAGATGACTTTATTAAAAAATTGTCAAGCGATTATGCGTTCTTTGATTGGGGATATCGGGTCTATGTGAGCGCCGAGGTGACGCCAGAGGAGCGAGCGGACACCGTCACCGTGTTCAACGTCCTGTCCAGGTTCGGTTTGACCCGCTTCTTTGCAGACTTCCTGGCGTTGTTCACCACTAGACAGGCCGTGAAACAGCGTGAAACAGCGCAGGTGCCACTTAAACCATGGCAGCCAACCCTTGTGCCACCCCCAGCACCTACAGCGCCGTCCGACATCCTGCCGAGCGACACGACGCCCAACCCAGAAAGCCAGGTTCCGATTGACGGGCCAAAACCTGCCGTATCAGATTACAAATGGGGCACCCGAGCAGAGATTATCCACTCCATCCGCGTGCTGTGTGATGAATACGGCCTCTCATGGGCAGAGAAGGCAGAAATATGCGCTACTATAGAGGCAGAGAGTAACTTCAATACAAAGGCGAAGTTAGAGAATAAGGTATCAAACGGAAAGGTTTGGTCTACTGATTGGGGCTTGTGCCAAATCAACGACCACTATCACGTTGGAAGGGGCAAAGCCTTTGCGTCGGTCGAAGAAATACTTGAATACCCAGAACGGTCGGTACGGTTTATGCTCACTTGCTTTGAGCAAGGTAAAATAGACTTGTGGGTAGCACACAAAAATGGAAGTTATAAGAAGTTTTTAAAAAAGTATTTAACTAAATAACATGAACGAACCAAAATACGGTGCTTTCTCCAGTTCGGTAAACCCACAAGAGTTAAGTTTGACGATTACCGCAGGTGCCCGCGTTGTTATCGGCCTTCTTGCCTCGTTTGGGGTCATTGAGGCAACCGACGCCGATACTCTCATTGAGCAGGGTATTCTCCTGTCCACTACCGTATTCACAGCGTGGTACAGCGCCCAAACAATGTGGGGCATAGTCCGCAAAATCATAGTGCGAATGTCACAGCGATAATCCTCAGCCAACCCTAAGCAGCTATCGCGTTCCGGCCCCAACAGTTCTTTTGGGGCATCTTCACCCTCAGGCCCGAGCGCGTGTCGTGTCTCACGGTATCGACCCCGGAGAGACAAAAACGCAGCGACATAAATAGACGTATGCCTATGTAGCTGTTTGGGGTTGTTTGTGGAGTATCCTAAAAGCAAAAAGGCCCCCGAGTGGGGACTTTTTTGATGGTCTCTTAGTATCTACTAGTCAGCGGGTGGAGACAATCAGTAAAAAATACCGCCTATGTGGGAAAGGAGAGAAGACCTGCTGTGCATAAGTATACATTATACTTGTATTATACCTGTAGTAGACTTGAAGTGGATAACTACGGGAGGTACTTTTGAAACTAAGCGACATCTGCCATGCAGATGGATGTGACAAACCACACTACAAACAGTGGAGCTTTATGGTCGGCGCAACACGCTACGACCAATGCTCCGCAGGATGCATGCACAAGAAATTGGAGGCACTTACATGCACAAGCGTCGTCGGTACCACTGGCGCATCTACCTTCGCAGCTACGTGAGGAGACACAACTACCATGTATGACATCGGACTGCCTGTCCCGGCTCTGCCGTGGAGGTCTGACCTATTTGCGGTCAAAACGGCCACTACAGGCCCTTTGTACGGCAAGGCGGACACTACAACGTGTTCCTGTGGGTGCAAACTGCCCCACAACTTCTCCGTGAGCAAACTGCTTACGGAACAGACGCCCTACGGCCCTGTACGCAAAGTGCTGTGGTTCCGCTCGATGAGTGACCGGCAGAAATGGGAGGCGGCAAATGGATAAGCAGCGTTGTTGGTGTGGCACGTACTACATCAACCCGGACGGCGCACACTATTCCATCGGTACGGATGTCATGTGCAGCCGCTCGTGCTACGCGAGGGCTTTAGAAACCCTCCAATCGCGTGAAATTGAGCCACAGAGCGTCTCTGGCGGCATGAACGGTCAACCTATCGGGAAGGGAGTGTAACGTGAAGGCAGAACAAATTGCGGCTCCTAAGCGAGTACGCCCGCCTACAGCCAAGTTCAATGCCTGTGCGTGGTGTTGGCAGGCATTCAAGCCCGACCAGCAGACGTACACGCCAAAGAGCATGGAAGGGGCAACATACATCCCCACGTTCGGCTCTGAGGCGTGCCTCTCCAACTTCGAGGGGTATGACGCGGGCATGGCACCCCGCAAAATCACGTGTTTAGCAGCATGAGCCCCTGGCACAGAGGCGACAGCTACCAGGAGGATTTCTGGGATGTCGCCCCACCCAAACCACGCTTCCTGTTTGGGTACGTTATCGGGGCCGTCACTCTTGTCGGCCTCGGGTTCCTACTATCCCTTTAATGGGCGCTCTCCTTCGGGAGAGTTTTTATTTTCTTCTGGTAGTAGCTTGGCTTTGTAATGCGTCGCCATTTAGGTTTGTTGTTCATTGAGATAGTTCTCCCCCCCTTTTCTCCCCCATCCCTTCCGATGGAGCGCAGTTGGAACCTATGAAGTCAGCAGAGCTGTGGTGTTGCGTAGTCTCCCGGCTACCAAACCACGAATCTCACATTCATGTCCTCATGGGGTTGCCTGTTGTCAGGGGGGCGGACAGAGCAGGGCTTCCTGAGAGGACACGAATAGGTTTCAGGGATAACGCTCGTGGTGGTTCTTTGAAAGCTGGATAGGTGTTGGTTATTAAATGGTTGCAGCAGCTTTGCGGCGAGCCTCCTTTCGTGCGACGGCGCGCGTGTGAGCCGCATCTTGCTGCTTGCGAACGCGCTCAGCTATCGCAGCCTTGGACTGCTTTTTAATGGCTTCCGCGCGCTCTTGGCGCTTGCGCTGCCGGGCACCGCGGTCCCACTTCGCTTCGGCACGTCGACCGGCTCGATTGAGCCGCCCCGCGACTTGGAACATACTAGGCGGTAGCGGCCTTCACAGCCCACATCGCTGCTTCCTCGAAGGAGGTTTGGGCAATAGATGCGAGGCGTGGGTCTTTGGCTTTTAGGTCTTCGCACATGTTTATCAGCTCTGCACTTTTTTGCTTGAGCTGATCCACGATTTCGTTGGCACTCGGATTGAAGGTGGTGCGCACGCGCGCCTCACCGACGGTCAATTCTTCTCCCATATTCTGGTGTGTTGTTACCCTATCCAGTTTTCAAAGAACCACAAACGGCAATCTACCAAGCCTTGTTACTGAGACCGGCGAACACAGAAATCCCCCGGCGATTAAGCCGAGGGTTTCTGCGGTGTCCAAACCACATTGAGTATAACACTTGTTCCGCTCAATATGGTGTGTAGTTTGGACATGGATTTCATCATACACCACTTCCTGGCTGTCCAGGAGGAGGGGTGTGGATATCGCTCGCCGGTACAGCAGTGCCACGGTTCCTCCATGGGAGGCGGTGGATTATACCTGGAAGGAATATACCCAACAGTGCACCCAATATCGTAAAGACAAAATTTTGCCCCGCCCCTATCCAGAAACTTTTATTGCTTTCCTTATCTAGCTCACCCCGGAGGGCTTGGACAACCGCGTTGGCTTGAGGTGAATTCAGCGCCGCGAGGTTCTTTGCAGTCTCTGCGTCCCGTTGAAGACGTTCCAAGAGTTCTTGGCGCTGGTCAACCTCTTTTTCGATCTCGGTGATTATGCGAGCCGAGTCGTTTAGAGATTTCGTAAGGCGAGAAATCCGATCCGCAAGAGCAGGTGTTGAAGGATTATAAAGATTGAACAGAGTGCTAACAAGACCCGATGCCGCGCCAATAACTGCAATTAGCGCTAACACCTCAGGAAATTTCGATTTAAGAAGGAATTTATTAATTGATTCCACTATATCCCGTTTTGGGCTTGCGTTGGGCGGGTTTGGCGGTGTCATTTTTTCCCTCACCTGTACGGTCGCTGATTTGGCACTGTCTCGCTATCAGTGTACGGCACACTATGTCACAGGAATACCCCTTGACAGTTCCCTTTCTGTTCTCATACCCTCCCATCCATGCGACCAGCCACACCAGACGAGATAGCCGACGCCCTCGCCTTTGCCCTTCGCTATGAGGGGAGGAAGCGGGTGCGCCAGGCCGATGATATGATGGCGCGGATCACTGCTGACCGCCTGGTGCGTCACCTGGAGGCCAGCGGGTTCGTGCTGATGAAGGCGGACCCTACAAGAGCGCCTAGTGCCCCGACTACTGGCGCGAATACCCACCCATAATCGACTCCCGTACCCCATCCGGGTAGTCTCCCGGGGTTCTTCCCGGTGAGGTCGGTATGGCTATCGCGCTCATTGTATTCCTGGTGGTCACCGCTTTGGCGGTGTTGTGGCTCGTACCCAGAGGGACACGAGGGATTACCCCAGAGCCTACCAGCGAGGGAATAGCTTGGCAGGAGGGATGGGACAGCATCCGCTCCCACTTCCGAGGGACGTTTGGGGTAGTGGCACTGGCCATAGTCCTCTGCGCTGGTGGCCTGATATTGGCGATACCGTCGTCCATCTTCTACCTATGGTTTGTAGTCCCCGTATTGTTGGCGATGACCTTTGTGATGGTGAAAGTCCGAACGACGGTCGGGAACGAGCTTTCACGCGGCATGATATATGTTGCCGTTGTAATTGTCGGAGGGACCATAATTTTGCCACGGCTTCCAGGTGACAACACTCAGACACCTTTGGCGCCGCCACACCCATTCACTCAAATATTAAACCCCCTATCTCTTTGTACAGAGACACTAAAAATGGTCACTATCGGTAATCAGCTTCAGGAACTTAACCCCGGCAATAGCTGTTTTATTCGTTGGGCTAAACCACCTCCAAATATCTGCATAAGTGTCTATGACATTCACAAGAAATTTATTGGTGAGGATTGTGGACGTGGGTATCGTGTCTATCCAAATGCTACGTATTTTCGTACCACTAACCCTGGCGTTCGAATAGACCTTGACTTTGTTCTGTGCAAGAATGCTGGCACCATCAAAGATTATGTGGGTGCATGCCTGTAGTCCCTTTTGAGAACGACAAAGGCCGCCTGTTACAGCGGCCTCACGCTACGCAAACTCACTCTCTGGCTGCGGCGGCGGGTCTTCCTCATGCCCGTAACTCCCATCCAATTGGGCCGCTTCTTTGCACTTATAGCAGCAGTAGTATCGGTAATACGGTGGGAGGATTTGCGGACACTTCCGGCATTTCCTCGGCGTCGTACTATCTGACCACAACACCTTCCCTTCAAGGAATTTTGGCCGGTAGGTGCGGATAAGTTTGGGGTCTATCTCCATGAGTTAGAGAATGTCCGGCAATTCCTCTGCTGCTACCTCTCCCTCATCAGCATTGGGTTTCTTAACTTCGGGTAGGTTGCCGAGCTGTTGGATTGCTCGCATGCGGAGTGCCCATTCCTCACTGGCGTAAATCTTCTCGCGCAAGAACTCGGGAAGTGCCTCGATTTCCTCAACGGGCGTGCTATCCACGCTGATAAACTTGCCTTCGTTGAACATGTCGGGTGCTTCGGTGCCTTTTGGCAGAGCTGACGCATTGAGGATGTTGGCGTAGGTTGCCCCGTTCTTTTCCTCATGGGTGACGGTTATCAGGCAGGCTTCCCCGAGCAAGCTCTCGATATCGAGGTTGTAGGCTTCGTCGTCATCAAGCGCGGTGCCTATCATACCCTCAATGAAGGGACGGAGCTTTCCGCGTGGTGACATGCTCCACCCGAATTCACGAGAGATGGAGTAGGGCCTTTCACCCTCACCTTCCTTGAACTCTTTGCGCTCATTGCACAGCTCGAAGGTAAGGCGGATTTTGTTGGAGGACTTCTCCTCGCCTTTGTATATAAAACTGGTGGTGCCTAGGTGGATGATGGAATAGAGACGCGCAACATGTGTGCCTTTTGGTACAGGGTCAAATGCCTTTGGGCGTGGTGCTTTCATATATTTGTTGTTTATTTTTTGTAGTGATTCGTTTGATACTCTTTCTGACTTCTCGGATGATGTTCTCTTGGTCTTTGTTCATTAGAGCATAGTCATCGGCTCGCAGGATACCAGTCTCAAGGTAGGTGTCCAACACGTGGTGGAACTTCTCCTCTGATAGACCTGGCCTTCCGAAGATTGGTGCTTTCATGTTAGCTGACGTAGATTGGCTCTTGTGCTTCTAACTCTGCCGCCCGTAACTCCTGCTTTGCCATCACCAAACGGTGATACGCTTTCTGTGATCGAACTCGTGCTTTGTCCTCTGCCTTGGATGCTGCGATCTTTTCCTCCATCGCTGCCCCGTATTCGTTCAAGGCATTTTCAAATTCCTTGGTCATGTTAGAGACTCACGCCTACAAACATACCCATTGAGAGGAAGAAACCCGCACCAGTGAATATGTGCCACCCTACTCGCACCACACCGCCGTACTTCTCTCTCAGAGTTGGTTTTCGGTAGTGGGAGTAGATACCTTCGATTTGTTTCATATGCTTGTTGATTGGTTGATATCGACCTTTAACTAAATCCTACCAAACCCACGAAAAGTGACAAGGTGACTTATCCACTCCGCGACTTTGACAACGGAATAGCCGTGGTAGGATAGAAACATGAGGAAACCGAAAAAGAAGGTCACCAAGCAGGTGCGTGTTTCATTAAAAGCATATGAGCAGTTGCGTAGGGTGGCGTTTAGAAAGCATCAGACAATGATCGAACTGTTGGAGCAATTAATAGACAACCATTTATGAGCATAAATCTCGGATCAATCACGTTGCCAATCAATGCTGCAACAAAGACCTTCGCGATCCTCGCCAAGCGTGGGGCCGGCAAGACCTACACGGGCGGCGTCATGGCAGAGGAATTCTACAAAGCTGGCATCCCCTTCGTCGTGTTCGACCCAATCGATGTTTGGTGGGGCTTGCGCCTGGCCGCGGATGGCAAGGGGAAAGGTCTGCCCATCGTCGTATTTGGCTTGCAGCACGCGGACATCGCGCTCGATCGCGAGATGGGCCGACAAATCGCCCAGGCGGTAGTGAAGGAAAACATATCCTGCGTGATCTCGACATTCGGCATGCCCAAGGTTGCTGCCCGGCATCTGATCGCCGAATTCGCGGAAGAGCTGCTCAACATCAACAATACGCCCCGTCATGTGTTCATCGAAGAAGCACACGAGTATGTGCCGCAGCGGGTCATGGGCGCTCAAGCAAAAACCTTCGCAGCGGTTGAAGCGTTGGTCACTATGGGCCGAAACAAAGGGATCGGTGTCACCATGCTCAACCAGCGTGCAGCCACGATTAACAAGGACGTGCTGACGCAGCTCGACACCCTCCTGGCGTTTCAGAACACCAGCCCTCAAGACCGCAAGGCGCTGCACGATTGGGTGGAGGCCCAGTCAGCGGAGGGCGACTTTCAGAAGTTCATGGCCAGTCTACCCTCGCTTCCCAAGGGCCACGGCTGGATATGGTCGCCTGAGTTCATGGGCGTATTCGAGCGCATCGAGATTAGGAAGCGCGAAACGTTCCACCCTGACCGAGAGAAGATCGGGGATCATTTCCAGGTGCCAAAGCTCGAACAGTCTGACATCCAAAGCTTCATCGAGACGTTTAGGTCCGCGCCTCCACCAGAGCGCAAGGAACCGGCACGGCCTACGGCAAAGGCCGAGGCACCAGTCGAACAGACGAGCATCATAGAACTGCGCAACGAATACGAGTCAAAGCTGGTAGCCAAGGACATCGAGATACGGGCCGCAAGGGATGAGGCAGCCAAGCATTCCAGAGCACTGGATGCCATTCGGGCCATAGTGGGTGGAGCACCTACTACGTCTACCGCTCAGACCGGGTTCAATGGCGCCGACGAGTGGATCGACAAACTCGGGCGCAACCGCGCTGAGGGTAAGATACTGGCGTTCCTCGCCTCCTCGGCAGGGCTATCGTTCACACGATCCCAGGTTGCCATCAGGACCGGCCTATCATCGACTTCTGGGGGCTTCGGCCAGGCGCTCGCCACCCTCGTCAAGAACCGGCTGATTATTCGAACCAATGGGGAGTATCGGGTTAGCACCGATTTGTAAGCAAAATTGAGCAGAATATATTCTATTCCCATAGCAACCGTATTACTCATAGCACCCAGAGACTTCCGGTCACGACCTTTGTAGTGACGTACATGGTAAGCTAACCTCAGACGTACAGCAGAGGAGTAGCGTCATGGCTAGAAACCCAAAGGCTGCTGAACCGGAGGCACCGCAGATGCAGTACTCGTTTATGTCTCTCATCAAGAGATCGGGCGAGCCACCCGCCAAGGTAGGCGGGAAAGTGACAGATCCCTTCGCAGTTGCGAAGGAGGCTATCGTGAAGGCGCTCGACGAGCAGACCCGATACCTCGGCCTGGTGGAGAATGGGCAACCACTCCCCAAAACCAAGGGAGGCGCCAAAGCGGTGTCCACTTGGTTTACCAAAACCCCCGAGGGATACTGGACGGGCATCCGCTACGGCCAGCTCCCCATCCCCCTCAACGGGGCGACAGGTCACTTCATTGGGACGGCTGACGAGCTGTCCGCGTTTTACGCGGCAGTGCGAGAGGCAATCACTAAGGGAGAGCTGGATGAGCCGATTCGCACGCTCCAACAGTCCCGATCGGCCGCGCTCAAGGGCCGTGGTCGTACGACCCGGCAGGTGGCATAGACCATGGCATACGCATTCGATACCCTGGGATATGCCAAGCGCCTGCGAGATTCTGGTGTGTCCATAGAGCAGGCCGAGGCACACGCGGAGGCTGCGAGGGATTTTGTGATGGGCGAACTGGTGACCAAGATTGATCTGGAAAATGCGCTCGACCGCTTGTCGCTGCGCATGACCGTTCGATTGGGGGCCATGATTGCCCTCGCGGTCACCGCCCTGGCGACACTCATCAAACTGTGACGTTGCCTCATATACGCGCGACACGGGCCGTCCTTCGGGGCGGCCCTTTTCATTGGCGAGACACCAGCGAGATACGAGGTTTGCGGGGAAGGGTCTAAGTCTTTGATTTTATTGGTCGGAGCGGCGGGATTCGAACCCACGACCCCCAGTCCCCCAGACTGATGCGCTACCAGACTGCGCTACGCTCCGACCGGGGCGCGGATGTCCTTTAGCAACACACCCGCTTGGCCGCAATGTCTGTCGTCTCGTGTTCGGTGCAGAGGCACGGTGATGCACCACGGTGACGCCATACCCTTGACCCAGCGCGTCCCCCGTCCCCAACTGACCGGCATGGACGCGATCGTCACCCACCCGGCCCCGGAGGCTATAGACCTTGCCATCACCGGCATGACCTGCGCCTCCTGCGTCAGCCGCGTGGAGAAGGTTCTCTCCACCGTCCCCGGCGTGACCGATGTCAGCGTCAACCTGGCGACCGAGCGGGCGCATATCGGCCTCGCCACCCATCCGGACATCGCCGCCCTGATCAAGGCCGTGCAAAAAGCCGGGTTCGAGGCGACCCAAGTCGTCCAGGACGCGCCGCTGCCGGATACCAGCGGGGCGGAGCGGCTGGACCTGATCCATCTGCTGGTCGCCGCGTCCCTGTCCTTGGCGCTGCTGGTCGGCATGATCGTGCCGGCCCTGATGCTGCCGGCCTGGGCGCAATTCGCGCTGGCGACGCCGGTGCAGTTCTGGTTGGGCTGGCGCTTCTACGTCGCCGGCTGGAAAGCCGCGCGGGCCCTGGCCGGTAACATGGATCTGCTGGTCGCGCTGGGCACCTCCGCCGCCTGGGGATTGTCCACCTGGACGTGGCTGGCCACGGGCCATGCCCACGCGCTCTATTACGAATCCTCCGCCCTGCTGATCACCTTCATCCTGTTCGGCAAGTGGCTGGAGGGGCGCGCCCGCCGCCAGACCGCCTCCGCCATCCGCGCGCTGATGAAACTGCGCCCCGACACCGCCCGTCTTTGGCGCGACGGCGTCGAGGTCGACGTTGCCATCGACGCGGTGCGCCGCGGCGACCTGGTGATCGTCCGCCCCGGGGAGCGCATTCCCGTCGATGGGTGCATCACGGACGGCAACGCCGCGATCGACGCCTCCATGTTGACCGGGGAGAGCCTGCCGCTGGATGCCGGCCCGGGCACGCGGGTTGCCGCCGGCTCGATCAACACCGATGGCCGCCTGACCATCCGGACCGAGGCGATCGGCGCCGAAACCATACTGGCGCGCATCGTGCGCCTGGTGGAGGGCGCGCAGGCCTCGAAAGCGCCGATCCAGCGTCTGGCGGACCGGGTGAGCGCGGTGTTCGTGCTGGTGGTGCTGGGGATCGCCCTGGTCACCTTGCTGGGGTGGCTCGTCGTGGCCGCCGATCCGGCGCAGGCGGTGCTGAATGCGGTCGCGGTGCTGGTGATCGCCTGCCCCTGTGCGTTGGGTCTGGCGACACCCACCGCGATCATGGTGGGCACCGGGGTGGCGGCTCGCCGCGGAATCCTGATCCGCGACGCCGCCGCGCTGGAGCAGGCCCATGCGGTGACCGTCGTCGCCTTCGACAAGACGGGCACGCTCACCGAGGGGAAACCGCTGGTGACCGACCTGGTGGCTGTCGATGGCGACCAGACCGGATTGCTCGCCCTGGCCGCGTCGCTGCAGGCCGGCAGCGAGCACAGTCTGGCTGGCGCGGTCCGCAGGCGGGCGAGCGAACTGGGGCTGGTCGTGGCGCGGGCCGGATCCTTCCAGGCGCTCGCCGGCAGGGGCGTGATCGGCACCGTCGAGGGACAGGAGCTGGTGTTCGGCAATCGTCGCCTGATGCGTGACCGCGGGATCGTGACCGATGCGCTGGATCAGAACGCCGCCGCTTTGGAACAGTCCGGCCACACCGTGTCGTGGTTGGCGAGAACCGGGCCGGAGCCAGGGCTGCTGGGGTTGATTGCGTTCGGGGACACGGTGAAGCCGAACGCGCGCGAAGCGGTGGAGCGGCTGCAGCGGGCTGGTCTGCGCACCGTGATGCTGACCGGCGACAGCCGGGGCGCGGCCGAGGCCATCGGCTCGAGGTTGGGGATCGATTCGATCCAGGCGGAAATCCTGCCGGCCGACAAGGCGGCGTCGGTGGCCGCCCTGCGCCGGGATGGCGCGATCGTGGCCATGGTCGGCGATGGGATCAATGACGCGCCCGCCCTGGCCGCGGCGGATATCGGCATCGCGATGGCCACGGGCACCGATGTCGCGATGGAAACCGCCGGGATCACCCTGATGCGCGGCGACCCCGCCTTGGTCGCCGATGCGATCGAGATCTCCCGGCGGACCACGGCCAAGATCCGGCAGGGGCTGTTCTGGGCGTTCGCCTACAACGTGCTGGGGATTCCGTTGGCGGCATTGGGGTATCTCAGCCCGGTGATCGCGGGCGCGGCGATGGCGTTGTCATCGGTCAGCGTGGTGGGCAATGCGTTGCTGTTGCGGCGATGGCGGTAGGGTGGTTTCACCATGACCGGGAACGGCAAAAGACTGGGAATCGAAAAGACCGGGACCGGAAAATCGGTCTGCATTCTTATGATCCGCATTGGTCACGCCAGCCGTCCCGACCCCGCGGGCTGACGCCTTAGAGCATTTTCCGATCTGCTTGACTCGCCACCTCGAGCAGGGCTTTCGGAAACCGCTAATGCCAGAACCATCTCACCCATCAGGAGCATGGTTCAACCTGATCGGAAACCGCTCTAACCTCCCTTCGCCAACTCCGCCGCGATCGCTGCCGACAGTTTCGGGCCATCCGGATCATCCCCGGATCCGAAGGTTCCCGCGACACGGCCATCCCGCCCGATCAGCACCTTGTTGAAATTCCAGGTTGGTTCCCATTTCCGGGACGCCTTCACCCAGGCATAGAACGGCGCCGCCTGAGGACCCTTCACGCGTGTCAGTCCGGTCAGCGGGAAATCGATGCCGAACCTGGTCTCGCAAAAATTCTTCACCGTCTTGTTATCCGCGGATTCCTGATTGAAGTCTCCGCTCGGCACACCGATCACCGTCAGTCCGGACGCTGCTTTCGCCGTATGCAGCTTTTCCAGACCTTCGTATTGATAGGTGTAGCCGCAGAAGCTCGCCGTGTTGGTCACCAGCAGCACCCGCCCCTTGAATGCCGCCAATTCCAGACGCCCACCCTCGATCGCATCGAAGCCGAATGCCCAGGCCAGTTGTTCTTCCCCTGCCGCCATCACCATGCCTCCCGCCATTGCTGCCAGTACCGCGCGACGTGTCGTTTCAACCATAGCGTTCCTCCAGCCACGGATCGCCGTTGTTGTGGTAGCCGCGCACCTCCCAGAACCCGGGATGGTCGCTGATGGTGAACTGGATCCGCCGCAGCCATTTCGCCGACTTCCACAGATATAATCTGGGCACCAGCATCCGCACCGGCCCGCCATGCGCGCGGGTGATCGGCTTGCCTTCCCACTGATGCACCAGGAACACGTCCGGCTGGTCGAACTGGTCCAGCCTGATATTTGTCGTGTAACCGTCATGAGCGTGGAAAATCACGAACCTTGCATCCGGTTTCGGTTGCACGATCCGCAGCAGGTCTTTCGCCGATACACCCTTCCAGTGGTTGTCGTAACGAGACCACTGGGTCACGCAATGCATGTCCGAAACACTTTCGGACTGCGGCAGCGCCATGAACTCGTCCAACCGAAGACTGAGCCGGTTCTCTACCACCCCATCGACATCCAGCCGGAATTTCTCGGGCGTGACATTGGGTTCGGCGCCCAGGTCCAGCACTGGCCAGTCCTTCACCAGACGCTGGCCAGGCGGCAGGCGGTCCTTCTCCGGATCCGCCGTCGCCCCGGTCAGCAGGCGGCCATCGCGGGCCCATTCCTGCTTTTTCTCGACCAGCTTGTCGCGGATCTGGCCCGAAATCGTCACGTCATCGTCGTCAGCCATGCAGCGCCTCTTTCACCACGCGGTCTTGTAGCCCTGGAAAGGAGTGGGCACGCGCTTGATATCCTGCAACAGGTCCGGCGGAATTTCAGCGCCCGAGACCGGGGAATCCGCCCGCAGGCTGATCGCGTCGGATAGCCCCCCGAACCGCGCCTCGATCCGTTGCGCGATTTCCTTGTGTGGGCCGACCGCGGTGAACAGGTGCACCACCTCATCCGGCACGCGGCCGGCCAACTCGGCCCATTTCCCCTGCTTGGACATCTGGTTCAGTTCCCGCCCCAGATCGCCCAACCCGTGCATTTCGAATACGGGCCAATAGCTTGGTGTCGTGCCGTAGAAGCCGATGCGCCCGCGCACCCATTCGAATTGCTGCGCGGTGGCGGCCTCGTCCTTGCCGGTGGCGATGAAGCCGCCACCGGTGATCTCGAAATGCGCCCGATCGCGCCCGGTCCTGGCCATGCCTTCCCGCAAGCGCGGCAGGATCGCTTCCTCCACGTATTTCCGGGTACAGAACGGGTGCAGCCGCACCCCGTCCCCCACTTCCCCCGCCATGCGCAAGGAGTGTTCGCCCACCGCCGCCAGGGTGATCGGCACCATTTTCTGGCCCATCGAGGGCGGCATGAAATAGGGCGGCATCAGGGTGAAGGTGTAGTGCTTCCCACGGAAGTCGAGTTTTTCCCCGGTCTCCCAGTTGGTCCAGATCGCCCGCAGCGCCTGCACATATTCCCGCATGCGTGGCGCCGGCGCTGTCCAGGGGACACTGAACCGGCGCTCGTTATGCGGGCGGATCTGTGGCCCCAGCCCCAGCACGAACCGCCCCCGGGACGCGTTCTGCAAGTCCCAGCAGAGATTGGCCACTACCATCGGGCTGCGTGGGAAGGAAATCGCCACCGACGTGCCAAGCTCGATCCGCTCCGTACTGACGGCGGCGATGGCATGCGCCAGGAACGGATCGTGCTTGTTCTCCATGCTCATGAGACCGTCGTAACCGGCGGCCTCCGAGGCGCGGGCGGACTCGGCGGTGTCGCGCAATTCCGCCTGCGGCAGGGTGTTCAGAACGCGCATGACGTGGCCTTTCCGCGACTACCGGCCCGTGAACATCGGTTTGCGCTTTTCCTTGAACGCGGCGACCGCTTCCAGGTGATCCTGGGTTTGGGAGCAGCGTGCCTGGTTGAAGGCTTCCATATCCAGCACGGTCGCGAAACTCTCGGTTTCCGCGGCGAACAGGTTGCGCTTGTTGGCCGCCACCGCGATCTGCGGCATGTCGGCGATCCGGCGGGCCATCTCCATCGTGGTGTCGCGCAGCGCGGCGTCTGCGACAACGCGGTTGACCATGCCCACCGCCAGCGCCTCATCGGCATCGATGATGTCGGGCAAGAAATAGAGCTCGCGGGCCTTGGCGGTGCCCACGAGCCGGGTCAAGGTCCAGGTGCCGCCCCAGTCGCCGGACAGGCCGATCTTCAGGAACGCGGTGGTGAAGCGGGCGGATTTGCCGGCAACGCGCAGGTCGCAGGCCAACGCCATGCTCAGTCCCGCCCCGGCGGCGACGCCGTTGATCATGCCGATAATGACCTTGGGATGCTTGCGCATCGCCATGGGGATCGAGTTGGAGAACTGAATCCCGCGCGCGCGGGATTCAAAGCCGAGCGCGGCACGGTCGCCCATGCCTTTGACGTCGCCGCCGGAACTGAAGCCGCGACCGGCGCCGGTGATCACGATGCAGCGGACATTGCTGTCCTCGGCGTAGCGTTGCAGGGCGTTCAACAGCCCGTTCCGGATGTCCATCGACAGCGCGTTCAGCGCCTCCGGCCGGTTCAGGGTCAGGACGGCGACGCCGTCTTCAATCGATTCCAACAGATGCGCCATCGGTTCCTCCACAGGTTCGGTTGGACGGGAGATTGGCGGGGCGCGCGTTTGGCCGCAAGGGTGGCAATGCGCAGGGTGGCAATGTGCCGGAGGGCCCACGCCAGAGGGCACAGGCCGGAGGGCATGCACTGGAGACGCACCGGATCGGCCGGACAGGGCGGACTGGTGCCTGATCAAGCCGAGCGGACCATAACAGCGTGGAATCATACAAGAAACGACACCAGACGGTGAAGTTCCTCAGGGCCTTCTCCGAAATAATCGAGCATGACGAACCGACATCGGGACCGGAGCTGTTTCCTCAGCGCGATGGGGACATTCCACCGAATCTGGATCAACGGCGCCACCGGCTTCCCCTCGGCTGTGATATGTGACCCTGTTGCTCCCACCTCGACGTGAAGACGGGGGGGACCGGGCGATGAATGCGGGTATGATCGCCCAGTGCAGACTTCCGAACGACTTAGGGGCCCTATAGCCATGGCTATCAAGAAGTCCGAATTTTATTCCGCACTCCGGGCGGGCCACGAAGAATTGCGTGATGCCATGGATGCCTGCCAATATAAGAACTCTGAAGTAAAAACCGGTTTTGGGCAATCGCTGCGAGAGAACCCTGGCGACGCTGCAACGTCTGGGCACCGCCGATCGCAGACCAGCCCTGATCGCTGGCACGTCATGCGCCTTCGTGCGATCGCCGCCGCTGCGTTGATGCTCGGTTGGCCCGGCATGGCGAGTGCGGGACCCGTGGGGTGCACGACCGTCGGCACCACCGCAACCTGCACCGGCAATCAATCCGGGGGCATCACGACCGGCGTGGACTTTCTTGCCCCACCCGTCACGACGCTCAACGTCAACGCACTGACCGCCAATATCGCGCCCCCACCCACCGTTCATGGCATCAGTTTCATCAATCTCGGCACCAATGCGGTCGCGGTCAGCAGCGCAACCGGACTGTTTCGGATCAGCACGTCGAATGCGGACGGTGTCAATATCTACAGCCCCGGGGCTCCGGTCACGCTTGTTTCCAGCGGCGCCATCTCCGCATCGGGCCTGTTTGGCGCTGGCATAATGGTGAATGGTGGCGGCGCGGTCAGCGTGAACAACACCGGCGACATTTTTGTCTCCGGTTTGGGGGCCGTTGGGATATCGGCCTATAATGGCGCGGCCGCGGCCCTGGTCGTGGTGCGGTCGGTTGGGAACATTACAGTTACCGGGGACCAGGCGGCGGGTATCGTGGTCAACTCGGTGTTCACCCCTGGCAGCACGGTCAACCTGTCCTCGGTCGGAAACATTTCGGTCACGGGCTTGAGCGCCGTCGGCATTTCAGCTCAAGGCATCGATGATGTTGTCGCGACGTCTGTCGGCAACATCATGGTCACTGGTGCAGGCTCCCGCGGGATCAGTGCGGGAAACTTTGGCGGTTCCGCACCGGTGTCGGTGACATCCACCGGAAACATCACGGCCGCGGGTGGCGGCGACGGGATCAATGCCCGCTCCGGTGCCGCGGTCAGTGTGGTTTCGGACGGGATCGTCTCCAGCACGGGCGCCGGTGGCCGCGGCATTGTCGCCACCAGCTTCGGCGCTGGCGCGGTCACGGTCGCGACGACCGGTACCGTGAACGCCCCCGATACGGATTCGACGGCGATCATGGTCACAAGCGCGACCGGTAACATCGCGGTGACCGCCGCCGGAGGCGTGACGGGCGGCTCCGGCACCGGCGCCGGGGTGAGTTTTGCGGGCGGCGCCAACAACAATCTCACCAACACAGGGACTATTGCCTCAATCCTCGGCACCGCGGGGAACGCCATCATCGGCACGACAGGCAATGAGGTCATCAACAATTCTGGCACGGTCACCGGTGCCGTCGACCTCGGCGCCGGCGCCAACACGTTCAACAACATGGCGAGCGGCGTTTTCAACACTGGTGCAACGATCCAGCTCGGCTCGGGCAATGTGCTGACCAATTCCGGCATTTTGTCGCCAGGCGGTACCGGTGCCGTCACCACAACGGCGTTGACTGGCAACTTGGTCCAGACCGCCGGCGGGCGCATCATCGTCGATGTCAATTCCGCCACCGGGCAGGCGGATCGATTGAACGTTTCGGGAAGCGCGAACCTTGCCGGGTTGGTGACACCGCGCTTGCAGAACCTCTCGACAACCGCCGGCGCGCAACAGTACACCATTCTGTCGGCCGCGCTTGGCGCAAGCAACAATGGTCTCACCGCAACGGACTCGACCGCGGTGGTGACGAACCAGGTGTCGTTCCCGAACGCGACCGACGTCGTACTGAACGTTGCGGTCAACTACGCACCGACCGGTCTCAATCAGAACCAGACGTCCATCGGCCAGGCCATCAATGCCATTCAGGCCCCTGGTTCGGCAGCCCTCCCATCGCTGGCGCCGCAGTTGGCGACATTGCCGGATGCGGCGAGCCTCGCGCATGCGTACGACCAATTGTCGCCGGAGGTCTATCTGAAGACCCAGTTGGCGACATTGGCTTCAAGCATCGATTTCGCCGAGAGCGCGCTCAGTTGCCGGGTCCGGGATGGTGCCTATGCGGTCATTCGGGAGGGCCAATGCTTCTGGGTTCAGGCCGGCACGCGGTTGCTCAGGCGAAATACCGGATCCGATACGCTTGGCTTCACCGACCGGGCGTATCGCGTGGGCGGCGGGATGCAGCTCGCCCTGAGCCCGAACTGGCATGTCGGCTTCGCACTCGCCTATGAACGCGATTGGATTGAGACCAGCCAGACGAATGCGAAGAGCAGGGGCGACATAGCCCATGCTGGCGTATCGCTGAAATTCACGGATGGTCCCTTGCTGCTCGCTGCGTCGTTCAGCGGCGGGTATGGGTCGTACGACGTGAGCCGTCCCATCGCGTTCGGGAGTTTTCTTGCCAATGCGACGTCGAACGCCAAGGTCGGTCATTGGCAGGAAGCGGTACGCGCCGCCTGGGTCTTTGATCTTGACCCTGCGTATGTGAAGCCGCTGATCGACGTCCGTGCCACACATATCAGCCTGGGCGGCCTAACCGAGTCCAACGGCAACGGCGCCGATCTCACGATCAGCGGAAAGACGAGTACGGTCTACAGTGCGTCGCCCGCCGTCGAGTTTGGGTTTCAGTGGACGGACGCGAACCAACTGATGTACAGGCCAAGGATCCGGGTGGGGGCCAGCTTCTTCAGCAACACGACTTTCAGCACGGACAGTGCCTTCACGGCCGCCCCGGCCGGTGGACCAACGTTCCGTACAAGTACCAATATGGATCGCGTTCTCGCCGACGTTGCCGTCGGCATCGATGTGATGTCGGTGGGGGGTGCGGTGCTCAGCCTGTATTACGCCGGGCAGTTTGGCGCAACGACGCAACAGAACACCATTGGCGCAAAAGCGAGCCTCCCGTTCTGAGTG
>Ga0209514_10001022_pt1 | contig 52442 bp, 45 predicted proteins | sample Subgrocontami58m_FD_187452 | JGI IMG/M metagenome (GOLD analysis project Ga0209514, IMG submission 187452) | Subsurface groundwater microbial communities from S. Glens Falls, New York, USA - GMW37 contaminated, 5.8 m (SPAdes) (version 3) | ecosystem: Environmental > Aquatic > Deep subsurface >... | reverse complement strand
CCGGTGGAGGCTGCGGCAGCGCGGGCGTCCGAGCCTCTTCCCCAGGTGCAAGTGCAGCGTACAAGAGCTTGAACGCCGTCTCGCGTGCCGGCGCGCCGGCCGGCAGGGTTTCGAGATCGCCCAGTCCCAGCAGCAGGGGCGCGTCGTCGCGGCGGGCGACGACCAGGCGGCCCCGCGACCAGAGCTCGATCAGCGTCGGCAAGTCCGCGGCGGTCGCAGGCTGGGCGGCGCTCCAGACCAGCAGCACGGTTCGCTGCTCCCCGGCCGGCAATGAACGCGCGATCTCGATGTCGAGGCCGCGTGTCGCCTTGCGCACCTCCTCGGCAAAATCCGTATCGGCCACGCCGGCGACGATCAACACCCCACTCATGATCCCACCCTAGGCGGGCGCGGGCGCCTCGGCCAGGCGCCCGGCCTCGCCCGGTGGCCGCGTCATCTCGAGACGCCGCTCGTGCCATTGCCGCAGCGACGGCCGGTGGCCGATTGACACCAGGGTTGTGGCCGGCAGCCGCTCCTTCAGCGCGCCATAGACCGCCTCTTCCGTCGCATCGTCGAGCGAGGCCGTGGCCTCGTCGAGGAACAGCCAATCAGGCTTGAACACCAGCGCGCGGGCGATCGCGAGGCGCTGCTGCTCGCCGCCCGACAGGATGTTGGTCCAGTGCGTCTCCTCGTCGAGACGGCCGGCGAGATGGCCGAGACGGGCTGCCGTCAGCGCCTCGACGATCTCGCTGTCGCTCGCCGTCGAATGCTCATCGGGATACTTCACCGCGTCGCGGAGCGAACCTATCGGGATGTAAGGCTTCTGCGGCAGGAACAGCACGCGCGCGCCCGCGGGCACGTGGACGTGGCCGCTGCCGAACGGCCAGATACCGGCCAGGGCACGGAACAGTGTGCTTTTGCCCGAGCCGCTCGGCCCCGAGATCAGTGTCGAGCGGCCGCGCGGCAGGGCGAGCGTCGTGCTGGCCAGCAGCGTCTGGCCGTTGGGCAAGTTGAGCGTCATCGCCTCGACGCCGATGTCGATCGCACCCGCCTGCGGCTCAACCGCGATGGCGGTGGCCGGTTTCTTGTTGGAGGCCTCCTGCAGACCCTTCAGGCGATCCATCACAGCGCGCAGCTCGGCCACCGAGGTGTAGTTGGTGACGAAGAAGGACAGCGCGGTATAGACCTGCCCGAATGCCGAGGCGGTCTGCATCATGACGCCCAGTGTGATTGCGCCGGCGAAGAAGCGCGGCGCGGTCACCAGGTAGGGAAAGATGATTGCGAGCTGGGCGTAGCCCGACTGGTAGAGCGTGAGCTGCGCCTCGGTGAACAGAACGCGCCAGCCGTTACGAAAGACATCCGCGAAACACATGTTGAGCATGTCCATCTCGCGCTGCTCGCCGTTGTACAAGGCGATACCCTCGGCATTCTCACGCACGCGCACCAGGCCAAAGCGGAAATTGGCTTCGTAACGCTGCTTCATGAAATTGAGCGCGATCAGCCGTCGTCCCACCACGTTGGCGAGGAACGTGCCGACGACAGCGTACAGCAGGGCAGCAATTGCCATGTATCCCGGTATTTCGACATCAAGGCCGATGGGCTTGAGCGACAGCGGGCCGGACAGCTGCCACAGGATGAACAGGAACGAGATCAGCGTCGCCACGGCGCTGATGAAGCCCAGGAGCAGTTGCATGGTGTATTCGCCGAGCTGGCGCAGATCCTCGGCGATGCGCTGGTCGGCGTTGTCGATGGTGCGCTGCAGTTCGATGCGGTAATATCCGCGGCTGTCGAGCCAGTGCGCCAGGTAGCGGCCCGTCAGCCAGCGCCGCCAGCGCAGGCGCAGATAGGGACTGACGATGTAGCGCGTCACGGCGGCGGCGATGAACAGCGCGGCGAGCCATGAGAACGTCGTGATCTCGCGCCAGAAAGCTGCCTCGTCCTTCTTCTCGAGCGCGTCGTAGAAGCGCCGGCTCCAGTCGTTGAACAGGACTTCGAGGCCCACCGATCCGAGGGTGAGCGCGATCGCCCCGATCAGCAGCGGAACGGCGTACGGCCACTCTTCCGAGCGGAAATACGGGGTGGCCAAGCGCCACCAGTCGCCGATGAACGAGCCTACTCTTTTCATGGGAAGTCCTTTCGCGCCGCACACTAGCCGCCGATCAAACGATGACAAGGGCCGCGCCGGGGTCTATAGCGCCGCGCGATGGATTTCCCCCAACTCGCCTCCCGGCACGCCGCGCTCGACGTCCTGATCGCCTGCCTCGACAAGGGTCAACCGCTCGACGAGGCGCTGGCCCGGCACGCCGGATTCGCCGGCCTCGATCCCCGCGACCGCGCCTTCGTCCGCCTGCTGCTGGCCACGACGCTGCGGCGGCTGGGCGAGATCGAGCTCGTGCTGGGCGCCCTGGTCGAGCGGCCTCTGGAAGGCCCCAATGCCGCTGGCCGCCAGATCCTGCGGCTGGGCGCGGCTCAGCTTCTGTTCCTGGGCACCGCGCCTCATGCCGCCGTCGACACGTCGGTGCGCCTGATGGAAGACGCCCACCTGCCGCATCTCAAAGGCCTCGCCAACGCCGTGCTGCGCCGCATCAGCCGAGACGGCGTAGCGCTCCTGGGCGACCGCGATCCTGCCCGCCTCAACACGCCGCAGTGGCTGTGGCAGAGCTGGGCCGAGGCCTATGGCGAGGAGACGACCCGCGCCATCGCCGCCGCCCACCTGATCGAGGCGCCGCTCGACCTCACGCCGCGGTCGAACACCGATTTCTGGGCAGGCCAGCTCGAGGCCGAGGTGCTGCCAACCGGCACGCTGCGTCGCACCGGCGGCGGCCACATCGGCGAACTGCCGGGCTTCGCCGAGGGCGCATGGTGGGTGCAGGATGCCGCCGCCACCCTGCCCGTGCACCTGCTGGGCGACATCGCCGGCAAGCGCGTGGCCGATCTCTGTGCCGCGCCCGGCGGCAAGACGATGCAACTCTGCGCCGCCGGCGCCAACGTCACCGCCGTCGACATCTCGGCGCGGCGCATGGTCCGCGTCGGCGAGAACCTCGCGCGGGCCGGTCTTGCCGCCGAATTGGTCACCGCCGACGCCAGCAAGTGGACGGCCGAGCAGCCGTTCGACGCCATCCTGCTCGATGCCCCCTGCTCCGGCACCGGAACGCTGCGCCGCCACCCCGACATCGCCTGGCTGAAGGACGAGGAGGACGTAGGCCGCCTCACCCTCACTCAGGACCGCCTGCTGCTGCACGCCGTCGAGCAGCTGAGGCCAGGCGGGATGCTGGTCTATGCCGTCTGCTCGCTGCAGGAAGACGAAGGACCGGCCCGGATCGAGGCGCTGCTGGCGCGCGAGCCGCGTCTCAGCCGCGTGCCGGTCCAGCCCGCCGAGCTGCCGGGGCTGGAGAGCGCCCTCACCAAGGACGGCGACGTCCGCACATTGCCCTCGATGTGGCCGGAGCGCGGCGGCCTCGACGGCTTCTATATAGCTCGGCTGACGCTCTAGATGTGGAGTCTCAACAGGTTGTCCTCGGTCAGGCCGAGTCTGGTGATGGGTGGTCTTGCGCCGATACTGGCATGAGGTCGATGCCAGTTGTAGCGGTGCATGAAGAAGGGCAACTCCAGGGCGCGCTGTCTGGAGTTCAGATAGGCGCGGGCATAGGCCCATTCTCGCAACGAAGTCTGGATGAAGCGCTCGGCCTTGCCGTTGGTGCGCGGGGTGTAGGGCTTGGTGCGGATGTGCTTGAGCTTGAGGCGCCGGCAGGCCTTGGCGAAGGCACGGGATCTGTAGCATGAGCCGTTGTCGGTCATGACGCGCAGGACGGTGATGCCGAGGCTTTTGTAGTAGGCGACGGCGGCCGTGAGGAAGGCCACGGCACAACGCCCGCGCTCGGTCTTCATGATCTTGCTGAAGGCCACGCGCGAGGCATCGTCGATGCAGACCCTTCGGCTTCGCTCAGGGCAGGCATGGAGGAACTCCCAGCCGACGCCGCGGCTGTTGCTTTGCCCCTTGCGGTCGCCGGTGATGCGGTGGCCTATCCGATTGAACTTGCCGAGCTTTTTGATGTCGATGTGGATCATCTCGCCGGGCTGCTCGCGCTCATATCGGCGGGGTGGCTCGGCTGGTTCCAGGGCACTCAGCTTGCTCAGCCCCAGGCGCTTGAGCACGCGGCTCACCGTCGCCGGCGAGACGCCGACCGTGCTGGCGATCTCCTTGCCCGGCATGCGCTGGCGGCGCAGGCTTGCGATGCGCTCGATCACCTCCGGCGGCGTCGGTCGGTACAGTCGCTTGGGCCGCGAACTGCGATCCTGCAGTCCGGCCAGGCCTTCCTGCTCCAGGCGGCCGGCCCATTTGCGGCCGGTGCGAGGGCAAACGCCTGCGGCTTCACTGGCGGCCTCCGGCGTTTGCCCACCAAGGATCATTTTGGCCAGCCGCTCTCGACCGTGCGGTGTCAGGCGGGCACTCTTGTGGATGTCCATTCGGCTCTCCCCCAAGGAACGTTGACGTCTCGACAACATCAGCTTCCTCGGACCGAGCCGGATGGACAACCTATTGAAAGCTCACAGCTAGACCATCGAACTCGGCCGGTAGAACGGCTGGTGCTTGGAAGGGTCCATGTAGTTCTGGTAGAACTTACGGGCGTGCGGCAGCAGGGCGACCGAGAGCTTGCGGCGCTCGACCTCGTCGTCGGCCAGCGCCTTGGTGAGGTCGTCGTGCAGCGCCTTCAGCGCCACGGTGCGATCGACCTTGGTGAACTTGCCATCCTTGTAGATCACCTCGCCGTCGCAGATCGTCGTGGTGACGGCCTGCTGCTTGGCGCGCTGGACCACGGCATCGAGCGTCGGCGTCAGCTCGTCGAGATAGGGATAGGCGATGCTGTCCCAGTCGAGCAGCACCATGTCGGCGCCCTTGCCGACCTCCAACGTGCCGATGCTGTCGCCGTACGGCGTGGTCCTCGCCCCACCGACCGTCGCCATGCGCAAGACCTGGGACATGGTGGGCACGTCGGCCTCGACCATTCCAGGCACGCGATGGGCGCGCAGCACCAGTTTCAGCTCCTGCAGCATGTCGCGGTCGTCGTTGATGCCGGCCTCGTCGAGACCGATCGCGGTGTTGATGCCCTTCTTCTCGAAGTGATTGAGGGCAGCGACACCGGAGCGCAGACGGAAGTTGGACGAGCAGTTGTGGCAGACGCAGCCGCCCACCTCGGCCAGGCGGTCGATGTCCTTCTCGTTCAGCCACACGCCATGGCCAAGGGTCAGGCGCTTGTTCACCATGCCGAAGCGGTCAATGTATTCCAGCGCCGTGCACTTGCCGCGCCGCCAGGCATATTCCTTCTGATAAGCGGTCTCGAGCAGATGCATGTGCATCGGCACGTCGTACTTGGCCGAGGCGTCGGACAGGAGCGTGAGCGCCTTGTCCGAGCACCAGTGCAGGTTGGCCGGCGCCAGCTGGATTTTTACCCGCCGCTTGTTGTGATGCTGCGCATGGAACGACTTGAACATGTCCATCGCGTCGTCGAGGCTCATCTTGAAACGCTCGAACCAGCGCTTCATCGGGTCCCTGAGCTCGGCCGGCAAGCTGGCCACGAACTCCTCGTCGGCCTGGTAGACCAGCCGGTTCTGGTCGCGCACCGCGTAGCAGTACGAAACGCGCATGCCGATGTCTTCGTAGGCACGGATGGTCTCGTTCGCCCGCTTCTCGACGTCGGGCAATGTCCCCGGCATCCAGCCCTGGATGTGCTGCACCGTGGTGATGCCCGAGGAGATCATCTCGAAGGCCGAATAGAGCGTGTCGAGGTAGAGATCGAGGTTGCGGATCACCATGCGGGTGATGAACCACAGTTCCAGCGGCATGTCGGGGGAGCCCAACTGCACCGGTGTGAGACCCACGTGATGGTGGCCGTTGACGAAGCCCGGCAGCAGGATCTCCTTGCCCGTGCCGACGACCGGCACGGTCGGATGCTTGGCATGCAGATCGTCGTAGGTGCCGACGGCAACGATGACGCCGTCCTCCTGCAGCACCGCCCCGTCCTTCACCTCGTTCCAGGTGAAGCGGTCCTTGGTGCCTGTGATGGCGGCGCGGCTGCGGACGAGACTGGTGGCCATGCGAGGCTCTCCTTGAGGATTTCTCGAAATCGGCTCAGGCCGGGACGGCGAAAGCTTCCTGCTCGGCGAAGGCGCGGTCGACCTCGTCGCGCAGGAGCTCGGTGAGCTGGATGCGGATCGTCTCGGCCTCGCGCGAGAACAGGTTGCGCGGACGCGCCACGTCGATCGGGTAGATCGTCTTGATGCGGCCAGGCCGCGACGTGAACACCACCACTCGGTCGGCCAGCGCCACCGCCTCGTCGATGTGATGGGTGACGAACAGCACCGAGGCGCCCGAATCGCGCCACACGTCGAGCAGGAAGTCCTGCATACGGGCGCGGGTTTGTACGTCCAGCGCGGCGAAAGGCTCGTCCATCAGCAGCACCTTTGGCCGCATGGCGAGCGCGCGGGCCACGGCCACGCGCTGGCGCATGCCGCCCGAGAGCTCGTCGGGCCGCTTTTCCATGGCGGCGATCAGACCGACACGCTGAAGGGCTTCCGCCGCGACCGCGCGGCGCTCCTCGCGACCGGCGCCGCGGATCGAGAGACCAAAGCTCACGTTCTCCCACACCGTCAGCCACGGAAAGAGCGAGGTCTCCTGGAAGATCAGGCTGCGCTCCGGCGACGGCGTCTCGACGCTGTCGCCGAACGACCAGACCCTGCCGGACGTCGCGTCCTCCAGGCCCGCGATCAGGTAGAGCAAGGTGCTCTTGCCGCAGCCCGAGGGGCCGAGGAAGACCACGAACTCGCCCGGCTTGATGTCGAGGTCGATGTCGCGCAGCGCCTCGTGCGCCCGCTTGGTGCCGGCCGCCCAGGTCTTGCCGACGCCGCGGCAGACCACGGCGTCCCTGGAAGAGAAATGGGGCGCGTTCTCAGAGGCCACGCAGTCTCTCCGTGGTATCGGGCAGCCAGTAGAGGATACGGCGCTGGGCGAGGCGCAGCAGCCAGTCGAAGGTGAAGCCCAGCACGCCGATCACGGCGATGGTAAAAAACACCAGCGAGGGGTTGAAGGTGTTGCGCGCCAGCATGATGACCTGGCCCATGCCGTATCCGACGCCGGTCGATTCGGCCACCAGCACGACCATCCAGGCGCCGAACAGGTTCATGCGCAGGACCTGGAGCATGCCGGGCAGGATGGCGGGAACGATGACGCGCGCGTAGATCTGCGGCTTGGAGGCGCCCATGGTGCGCGCCACGTTGATCAGGTTGGCGTTGACGGTGTCGATCTGGTTGATGGTCGCCAGCACCATGTGGAAGAACAGCGCCACCACCACCATGAAGATGGCCGGCGCATTGCCGATGCCGAACAGGAAGATCGCCACCGGCAGCCAGGCGATCGGCGACACCGGCGACAGCAGCGTGATGGTGGGCAGCACCAGCCTGTCGAAGAACCGGTAGTAGCGGACCAGCACACCGATCCCGATCGCCAGCACCGAGGCAATCACCAGGCCGGCGAAGACGCGCGCCGTGGTGGCGCTGCCGGTGATCAGCACCGATTCGAAGGCCGACGGGCCCTCGGTCATGGACGAGCCGACCTGCCAGCGCGTGGCAGTGTTGAAGTACTTACCCTGCTCGGCGATGTTGCCGAGGAAAATGTGCGGTGGCGGCAGCAGCTTCGGGTCGGCCCAGCCCATCGCCCAGCACAGCTCCCACAGCCCGGCGAACAGGCTGATCGACAGGCAGGTCCACCAGATCCTGGTCAGCCAGTCGAGGCCCGCCATGGTGGCCAGCACCCGGGCTGCCGCCGCCGGGCGGGATGCTCCGGCGGCGACGCCCGCTTCACCGTCGCGTGTAACGACGGCCATCAGGCGGACTTGAACTTCAGCTTGCCGTAGAGGTCGGGATTCTCCTTGATCACCGCCTCGAGCACGGTCCAGTCGATGGCGTCACGGCCGGGCTTCTTCTTGATGTAGCCCATCTCCACGACGCTATCGGTGCGCTGCAGGATGAAGTCGGTCTGGCCGCGCGCATCGACCACCGCCGGCTGCTTGCCTTGGGCGATCTTGGCGTTCTCCATCGATGTCTTGTAGTACTTGCCGACAAGTTCCTTGAGCACCGCCTCGGTCTGCGTCTCGGCGTCGAGCTGGGCTTGCATCATGCTCTTGATGATCGCCTTCAACCCGGCCGGATTGTCCTTGATCAGGCTCGCCCGCGCAGCCAGCACGCAGTCGGTGTAGCCCTTGCCGTAGAGGTCGATGCCGTCGGTCAACATGACCGCGCCCTTGACGTCGGCCACCAGCGCCGAGGCATAGGGCTCGATGGTGCAGATCCAGTCGATGGCGCCCGCCTTGAAGGCCTCGACGGCCTCGGGCGTGTTGCCCATGTAGCGGACCTTGACGTCCTTGAAGGAGATCTTGTGCTTCTTGAGGTAGTCGTAGGGCATGACCTCCAGCGTATCCATCTGGAAGGTGCCGAGCGTCTTGCCCTTGAGCTTCTCCGGCGTGTCGAGACCGGGCCTCGCGACGATGGCACAGCCCTCGACGCCACCGCCGGCCACGATCTTGACCGGCGCGCCCTTGTCGTAGAGCGCCATGAAGCTGGTGTAGGGCATCAGGCCGATGTCGACCTGGCCCATGCCGAGGAACGTCACCATCTCCGCCGAAGTCGGCGTGTTGATGAAGATGAGTTCGGTGCCGGCAGCCTTGGCGTACTGCCGCGAGTGGGCAAGGAAGAGGTTGAGATTGCAGAAGCCGCTGCCGTGAGTCGACTTGATGCCGGCCGCGGCATGCGCCGGCCCGCCCATGAACATGCCCGGCCCAGCGGCCATGGTGATGGTGCCGACGGCCGCGGCGCCCTTCAGGAAGCCGCGTCGCGACGGCACGGCGGCAGCGCCCGAAAAATCCATCTCGGAAAGCTTGGGAAAATGCATACAGCCAATGCGGTCACACATGACGTGTCCTCCTCGATCAGCAGGGTGGTAGCAACAGGGTGGGTGGCGGGGGGATTCGGCTTTGTCGGTGTTCTGGCCCAGACGACTCCTCAGCAGCCGCCGCGAACGACAGCCATCATCGAAATTGCCGGCACGCCAACCGAGAAAGAATCGCGCGAGGCGATTCTGCGCTGCCTGACCTGAAGCAAGGGATGTGCCATGCCGCGAACCCGGCAGACCGAAGCTGCAGGCTCATGGCCTGGAACGCGCCATTCCAGTGGCGCTCCGGCTCTTCCGGAACACGAGGCTCGGGCTCTCTCATGAGGCCGCGCGGTCCAGAAGAGACAAGCCGGGAGAGCCGGCAGGCTAATACTTGGTCAACTGGTCAATTATTGTTCGGCCTGACCATCGCGCGATACCGGAGCCGTTCCTGATGGCCGAGATAGAGGCCAGAACAGACGATGACCCCCGCTCCGACCCAGATCCAGAAATCGGGAAAGTTGTCGAACACCAGATAGCCGAGAAGAGCCGCACCCAGGAGCTGCACGTAATTGAACGGCGCCACGACGGCCGCCGGCGCCAGCCTGTAGGCCACCGTCAGGAAATAGTGGCCGATCGCCGCCATGGCGCCGAGGCCGACGAACAGCACGAGGTCCCAGCCGAGGGTCGGCGTGATCCATTCGAAGGGCAGCAGCGGCGCCGCCGCGACGGTGCCGACGATGGTGGCCATGGTGGCCGAGGCATCGGGCCGCTCGACCTGTCCGTACCGCCGCGAATAGAGCTGGTAGAGCGAACTGCTGACGGTGCTGGCCACGATCAGGAGCGAGTACCAGTTGAAATTGGCATCACCCGGGCGAACCACGATCAGCGCGCCGGCAAAGCCCACCACGACCGCGATCCAGCGCTTGGTGCCCACGGGTTCGCCGAGAAAGCGCGCCGACAGCGCCGTCACGATCAGCGGGCTGGTGAGCGAGATCGACGCCGCCGTGGCCAGCGGCATATGGACCAAGCCGTGGAAATACAGGAACGACGAGAAGAACAGCAGCAGCCCGCGAATGATCTGGTGGCCGACACTGTGCCAGCGAAAGAGATTGAGGCCGCTCCTCGGCAGGAAGAGGATGACCATGAACACGAAGGCCACGGCATAGCGTGCCCACACCACTTCCACGACCGGATAGTCCCGGGTCAGGGTCTTCGACAGCGTGTTGAGGACCGAAAAGCACGACACCGAGAAGACGATGGCCAGGATGGCGCGCAGGATCCGGTCGGTCGGGGGAGGCGCCGGCGGCGGCGCGTTGACGGTCATGGCGCGGAACCTACCGTCCCTTCCGGCGCGGACAAGCGCGCTGCCGGGCGGCGCCTCTTCACGATTTGCATGGGTGGAGACGACGGCAAAGCCGCACGCATCAGGACGCCCGCTCCGCCTTCCGCTCGGTCTCGTTGGGCCACAGCATCAGCGAAATGACCAGCAGGATCGCCATGCCGCCGACGATGCCCACGAAGCGGTCGATGCCCGGCATGATGCTGGCAGGCGGCGCCGGGCCCTGGATCAGGGTCACGATGAACACGAACGCCGCCTGGGTCCCGAGGTAGCCCACGCCGTGGCGGCCGTTCTGGATATGCATGCCGATCCACACGCTTCCGCCGAGCATGGCGAGCCACCATGGGAACGACGTCACGCCGAGCGCCAGACAGCCCAGCGCGACGAGGCCGCCCAGCAGGCAGCCTAGGATCCGGTGCAGGGATCGTTCGGCGACGGCATGCCGGGTGCCGAGCGAGCCGTCACCGATCACGGGCGCCGACATCACCACGGCGATGCTGATCGCCATCTGGGTGACCTGCGGCAGGTCCATCCAGATCCAGACCTGCATCATGACGACGACGGCGATCGCCGCGCGCATGCCATGCAGCATCGCCGGCCATTGCGGCCCGAGCAGATGGCGCCATCCCGGCAGCGTCGGCGGCGGATCGGCGTGCCAATGCATGAGCAGGTTGGCGACGATGGCCGAGGCCGTGACGCCGATCCCGACCTCGAAGATGCGATAGAAGGCGATGTAGGGAACCTTCAGGGGATCGTTCAGCCCCTCCAGCAGCACCAGGATCGAGGTGATCGTGGCGAACAGCCAGGCGAGTCCGTGCGGACTGACCTGCATGGCGACCACCCCCAGCATCGTGGCCGCGGCGAGGAACAGGCTGAGGCCGAAGTGTTCGTAGGGCAGCCATCGCGCCACGACGAAGCCCACCGCCGCACCGCCGATCGTCCCGGCGAGGCGCAGCAGACCCTTGCGGATCGAGGCTGCTCCCGACGCCATGATCGTCATGTAGCCGCTGATCGCCGCCCACCACACCGACTCGACCTCGAGCCACAGCGCCATCGTGGTCGCCAGGGGAACGACGAGCGCCGCGACCAGACACACCCGTGTCCGCGCCGGGTCCGTCCCCAGTTCGCCGAGTTCTTTCCACCAGCCCTGGAACGCGCGATCCACCATGCGCCCGGCCTCGGCGAAGTCCGCGATCACCGACCGGAAGATCGATTCCTTCATGGGAAGATGCCCATCATGGAAAGATAATCGTCCGGGCATCGGCGCCCATGTAGAGCTTGAAGCCGACTGGCGGGTCGACCAGCACGATGGTCACGGGAATGCGGCGCTGCAGGCGGATCCAGTCGGTGGTCGGCGCCACGTAGGGCAGCAGCTTCTCCTGCCCCACTTCGCGGCTGATACCGCGGGCGATGCCGGTGATCTTGGCGCGATGGAAGACAAACGGTTGGCTATCCAGCCACACCCAGGCCTCGCCGCCGATGGTGAAGGAGCGGATGTAGTCCTGCTTGTAGTTGGCCATGATGCGCCAGGCGTGAGCATCGACGATGCCGATGATCGGCACGTTGGCATTGGCCGTGTCGCCCGTCCGCACCGTGAGATTGGTGATCGCTCCGTCAGTCGGCGACACGACCTCGGTCTTGCCGAGTCGCCATTGCGCCGTCGCCATCTCGGCCATCGCGAGGTTGAGCGCAGCCTGGTGCGCCACGATGCCGTTTTGCGCTTTCTCGATGGCGAACTCGGAGATCCGCATCTCGGCCGCCGTACGGCGCAGATCGTCGTTGGCCTTGTCGAGCTCGGCGCGCGGTGCGTACTCGCTCTTCGCCAGGTCGGCATAGCGACTTTGCTGCTGCCGCGCATAGGTATGGGCCGAGGTCGACGCCGCCAGCGCCGCCCGGGACGAGGAGAGTTCCTCCTGGGACACCTTCAGGAGCGCCCTCTGCTCATCGATCTGGGCCTGCCGCTGGTTGACGATGAGCTGGAACGGCTCGGGATCGATGGTGAAAAGCTTGTCGCCTTTCTTGACGTTCTGGTTGTCGACGACGTGGACCTGCAGGATCGGGCCCGTGACCTCGGAGGCGACGGCCACGAGGTCGGACCGCACATAGGCATCATCGGTGTAGGCCACGAAATAGACCAGGATCTCGTAGGCCACGAACAGGCCGAGGATCGTGCCGCCGACGGTGAGAAGGCGCCGCAACCGACTGGTCTCGCGCGGCGGCTTTGCCGTCTCGACAGCAGGGGTTGCCGTCGCAACGGGCGGTGGCGCTTCGGGACCCTGTGCCGGCGCCGGAGCAGCCTCCGCGGGCGCCGGCTCCACGGCACGCGCGGCCGGCGGCCTGGGTGCGGCGCTTGGCGATGGCGGTTCCGCGGAAGGCGTGGTGACGCTCATGCGCGGAAACTAGCGTCTCCGCCGCGGCGGGCAAGCACGCGGGCGGCATCCCGACAGATATTGACTATCCTATACACTATTTGATGACCTGCCCTCGCCTGATCTACGCCCCTCGCGACAGGCGCCTGCCGCCGGAGCGCCGGCGCCGAAGTCGACCGCACCAAGCGCCATCCGTGGCGCGGCCGGGAGGCGCGCGCGAACCTCGACACCCAGCATGGCGACCGGACAGGAGAAAGAGACGTCAGATCAAGGCACTGACCGATTGTGACGGTTTCCTTGCCAAGTCGGTCGCCGATTCCGGTCCTAGTCCGCGGCTTTGGCTATCGCCCGTTGCGGCTTGAAGGTCAGAATAGATCCGCCGCGCGCCGCCGGCAGCGGCAACGCAGGCGTCTCGACGCCGAGCGCCCGGGCGGCATTCCAGCCCCAGCGCGGATCGATCAGGAAGGAGCGCGCATGCGCGGTGCAGTCGGCCTCACCCGAGGCGATGATGCGCTCGGCCTGCTCCGGCTCGGTAATGATGCCGACAGCCCAGGTCTTGATGCCCGCTTCCTTGCGGATACGCGCGGCGAACGGCACATGGTAGCCGGGGCCGATCGCGATCTTCTGCGCAGGCGAATTGCCGCCCGAACTGGCATCGATGAAGTCGCAGCCCAGCGCCTTGAGCTGCCGCGCCGTCTCGACCGTGTCCTCGATGGTGAGCCCGCCCTCGACCCAGTCGGTCGCCGACAGACGCATGCCGATCGCCTTATCCCTGGGCCACGCCTTGCGGCAGGCCTCGAAGACCTCGAGCGGAAAGCGCCGGCGCTTTTCCATCGTGCCGCCGTACTCGTCGGTGCGCCGGTTGCTGAGCGGTGAGAGGAACTGGTGCAGGCAATAGCCATGCGCGCCGTGGATCTCGATCAGGTCGAGGCCGAGCCGTGCGCTGCGCTCGGTCGCCGACACGAAGGCCCGCTTTACGCGCTTGAGGCCGATGGCGTCGAGCGCCACCGGCGTGTGCCACTTGGCGGCCGGATCGTAGGGCAACGCCGAGGCCGAAAAGGTGGTCCACGGCAGGTCAGGCGCATCGGCTTGGGTCAGCGGCCCGCCTCCCTTCCATGGCCGTTGCGCCGAGGCCTTGCGGCCGGCGTGGGCGAGCTGGACGCCGAGCTTCACCTGGGGCATCCAGCCGCGCACCCACTCGACGATGAGCCTGAGCGCCGCCTCGTTCTCGTCGCTGTAGAGGCCGAGGCAACCCTGGGTGATGCGCCCCTCGCGCTCTACGTGCGTTGCCTCGAGGCAGAGCAGTCCGGCACCCGACATGGCCATCATGCCGTAATGCACCTGGTGCCAGGGCTGGGCGCTGCCGTCGACGGCGGAGTACTGGCACATCGGCGAGACGACAATGCGGTTGGGCAGCGTGACGCCGCCGAGGTCGATCGGGGTGAAGAGCTGGGCGGTCATCGTGATTTCCTTGGACTATCCGTTAATCGACGCGCCGGCCTCATGGCCCAGCCACTCCTCGATCAGGCGACGGGCGATGGAGTCGCGGCGCGGCATGAAGAACGAGCCGTCCTTGGGCATGTTCTCCGGCCGCAGCTCCTCGCGGCTGAGCCAGCGCGCGCTCTCGAGTTCGGACTCGTTCACGCTGAAGTCCATCGATTCGGCCTCGGCGTGGAATCCGATCATCACCGAGGCGGGAAACGGCCAGGGCTGCGAGGAGCGGTAGATCACGTTCTTCACCCGCACCTTCACCTCTTCGTAGACCTCGCGCGCCACAGCATCCTCGAAGCTCTCGCCGGGTTCGACGAAGCCCGCCAGGGTCGAATGCATGCCGCGGGGGAAATGCTTGCCGCGTCCCAGCAGGCACTTGTCGCCGTGATGGACCAGCATGATCACCGCCGGATCGGTGCGCGGGAAGTGCTCGGTCTTGCAGCTCTCGTTGGTGCACACGCGGACGTGGCCGCCGCGCGTCACCTTGGTGGTGGCGCCGCAGACGCCGCAGTAGCGGTGACGTCGGTGCCAGTAGGTCATGCCGCGGGCATAGGCCAGCACCGAACCTTCGCGCGCGAATAGTAGAGGCCCGACCTGGCGCAGGTCGACGAACTCGCCCAGCTCGCCCAGCGGCGTCTCCTTGCCGGTGACGTCGACCGCGAAATAGGGCGTGCCCTCGACGTAGCCCAGGAAGATCTGGGTATCGGCCGCGCTGGCCACGGCGCGGGCCATCATGCCCTGAAGGAACACCGCCTCGGGATTGCCACCGGTCTTCACCAGGTTCTTTTCCGAGTCGATGGGAACGAACCGCGCCTCGCCCGACGAGGCGAGTTCGATCATCCGTTCTTCGTCTTCTCGTTCGTGGCTGGCGCGGTCGATGTCCGCGCTGGAGTAGGGATTTCTAGGTCTTTGCATGTGGCGGAGACGGTGCCACAGCGCGTCGAACGCTGCAATGTTGGCTCACGCCGCCAGTCTTCAGACGAGGGCGCGTGCCAGCACCTGGGCGACGTGTATCGCCTGTCGGTCCGTGCCGTCGGCGATCTGGTGGCGGCACGAGGTACCGTCGGCCACGACCAACGCGCCCGCGTCGGCCTTGCGGATGGCCGGCAGCAGCGAGAGTTCGGCCATGGCGATCGAAGTCTCGTAGTGCTCGGCTTCATAGCCGAAGCTGCCGGCCATGCCGCAGCAGCTCGACTCGATCGGGGTCACGACGAGGTCGGGCACGAGCGCCAGCGCTTCCTGCACGGCGCTCATCGCGCCAAATGCCTTTTGGTGGCAGTGGCCGTGCAGCAACGCGCTCTTCTCGGGCAGCGGCTTGAGGTCGAGCGCGAGCCGGCCCGCCTTCTTTTCGCGGACGAGGAACTCCTCGAACAGGAAGGCATTCTTCGCCACCGACTCCGCTTCCTCGCCCAGCCCCATGGCCAGGAATTCGTCACGCAAGGTGAACAGGCACGAAGGCTCGAGGCCGACCACGGGCACGCCCTTGGCCACGAACGGTGTCAGCGCCTGCAGGAGCCGCATCGCCTCCTGCTTCGCCTTATCGACCTGCCCCGTCGCCAGATAGGTCCGGCCGCAGCAGAGGGCGCGCGCGCCCAGCGTCGGCCAGGCGACGGCGACACGATGACCGGCCGCCTCCAGCACGCGCCGCGCGGCATGCAGGATATCGGGCTCGAAATTGTTGGAGAAGGTGTCGGCGAAGATCACCACCGTGGCGTCGGCCGCATCGACGTCCGTGGTCGTGAGGAAGGTGTCGCGCCGCCACTGCGGCAGCGTGCGCTCCTTGGCAAAGCCGAGATAGGACTGCACGAACCAGGCAGCATTGAACAGCCACGGCAGGCGCCGCGCCCACGGCGCGGTGGCCGGCAGGTCGCCGATCAACCGGTCGCGCCACCGGAGGCCCCTGGCCATGCGACGCGCCGACCTGGCCTCGATCTTCATGCGCGCCATGTCGATGCCGGTCGGGCAGTCGCGCTTGCAACCCTTGCAGCTGACGCAGAGATCCATCACCGCCGCCACGGCATCGGAACTGAGCGCGGCGGGGCCAAGCTGTCCCGACAGGGCAAGACGCAACGTATTGGCACGGCCCCGCGTGAGATGCTTCTCGTCGCGCGTGACGCGGAAGGACGGGCACATGGTGCCAGCGTCGAACTTCCGGCAATGGCCGTTGTTGTTGCACATCTCGGCGGCCTTCGCGAAACCGCCGGCCGGATCGCCGCCGGTGCCCGGCGCCGACACGGCGTCCGTCAGCGCATCGATCTGGACATCCCACGCCGACCAGTCGAGCGCCGGCTTGTAGTCAATGCCGGCGTAGTCCGGCTTGAAGCGAAACAGCGACCGGTCGTCCATGCGCGAGGGCCGCACGATCTTGCCCGGATTGAGAAGACCCGCCGGATCGAACAGGTCCTTGACCGTCTCGAAGGCCCTGGTGAGGCGAGGCCCGAACTGCCAGCCCACCCACTCCGAACGTACCAGCCCGTCGCCGTGTTCACCCGAGAAGGCACCCTTGTATTCGCGCACCAGTGCCGAAGCCTCCTCGGCGATCGCCCGCATCTTGGCGGCGCCGTCGCGACGCATGTCGAGGATCGGCCGCACATGCAGCGTGCCGACCGAGGCATGGGCGTACCAGGTGCCGCGGGTGCCGTGCTTGGTGAAGACGTCCGTGAGGCGCTGCGTGTAGTCGGCGAGATGCTCCAGCGGCACGGCGCAGTCCTCGATGAAGGACACGGGCTTTCCGTCGCCCTTCATCGACATCATGATGTTGAGGCCGGCCTTGCGGACCTCCCAGAGCGCGGCCTGCGGCCCGGGCTCCGGCATCTCGACCACGCTGCCGGGCAGGCCGAGATCGGCCATCAGTTCGACCAGCCGTGCGAGATCGCGCAACTGCGCCTCGCGCTCCTCCCCGGCGAACTCGACCAGCAGGATTGCTTCGGGAGCGCCGATCAGGGCCCGCTCGATCACCGGCCGGAACGCCGGATTGGTGCGCGCCAGGTCGATCATGGTGCGGTCGACCAGTTCGACGGCGGTGGGCTTCAGCTTCACGATGTGCTGCGCGCTGTCCATCGCCTTGTGGAAACTGGTGAAGTTCACCACGCCCAGGGTCTTGTGCCTGGGCAGCGGCGCCAGCTTCAGCGTCAGGCGCTCGGTCACGGCCAGCGTGCCCTCGCTGCCGACCAGCAGGTGCGCCAAGTTCACCGAGTTGTCGGTGGTGTAGGGCCGCTCCGACTGCGGGAAGAAGATGTCGAGGTTGTAGCCGCCGACGCGGCGCAGAACCTTCGGGTACAGGCGCTCGATCTCGTCCTTCTCGGCGAAGGCCAGCGCCGCCACCCTGTCGGCGATGGCACGCACGCCGGCCGGCATATCCTCGGGCCGCGCCGAGCCAAAACGCGCCCGCTGGCCGTTGGCCAGGATGGCGTCGATCGAGGCCACGTTGTGGACCATGTTGCCGTAGCGGATCGAGCGACTGCCGCAGGAATTGTTGCCCGCCATGCCGCCCAGCGTGCACTGCGCCGAGGTCGAGACATCGACCGGATACCAGAGCCCGTGCGGCCGGAGCCAGGCGTTGAGTTGGTCGAGGACGACGCCCGGCTGCACCGTGACCTCGGCCCGGCCCTTGTCGAAGCCCACGACCTCGCGCAGGTGCTTGGAGACGTCGATGACCAGCGCCTCGCCCACCGTCTGGCCGCACTGCGAAGTGCCGGCGCCGCGCGGCAGGATGGCGGCCTTGGCATCGCGCGCCACGTCGACGACGAGGCCGAGGTCGGTCTCGTCGCGTGGCACGACGACACCCACCGGCTCGATCTGGTAGATCGAGGCGTCGGTCGCGTAGCGCCCGCGCGAGGCCTTGTCGAAAAGGACCTCGCCCCTGATGGTACGGCGCAGTGTTTGTTCGAGCTGGGTCAGTCGAGTTTCACCCCGGCCGCTGCAACGACCTTCTGCCACTTCTCGATTTCGGCGCGAATGCGCTTGGCGAAGTCGGCCGGCTGTTCGCCGCCGGCCTGCGCCGTCTGGTCGAGCCAGATCTTCTGCAGCTTGGGATTGCCCAGCGCCTTCACCACCTCGGTGTACATGCGATCGACGATCGGCTTGGGTGTGCCCTTGATGGCCCAGAGGCCATACCAGGTCGACACGATCCAGTTCGGCACGCCGATCTCGGCCGCGGTCGGAATGTTTGGAAACTCCGGGCTGCGCTTGGGCGTAGCGACGGCCAGTCCAAGGAGCTTGCCTGCCTTGATCTGCTGCGCCGACGTGCCCATGCCGTCGAACATCATGTCGACGTTGCCCGCGAGCAGATCCTGCATCGCGGGGCCCGCGCCGCGGTAGGGGACATGGGTGATGTTGGTCTTGGTTTCGAGCTTGAACAGCTCGCCCGCGAGATGATGCGCCGTGCCGGCGCCGGGCGAAGCGTAATTCACCTTGCCCGGATTGGCTTTCACGTAGGCGATGAATTCGGCCGCCGTCTTCACCGGCACCTTGTTCGGATTGATCGAGATCACCTGCGGTACCAGCGCGATCATGGTGATCGGCTCGAAGTTCTTCTCGAGGTCGTAGTCGAGGCTCTTGTAGATCGAGGGCGCGATGGTGTGGTGGATGGCGCCGACGAAGAACACCGAACCGTCGGGCTTGGCCTTGGCAGCCTGCGAAGCACCGACGGTGCCGCCCGCCCCGCCCTTGTTGTCGATGATGATCTGGCAGCCGAGCTGCTCGCCGACCTGCGCCGCCAGCGGCCGCGCGAACACGTCGGTGCCGCCACCGGCCGGAAACGGGTTGATCCAGGTGATCGTCTGCGGCGGCCAGCCCTGCTGGGCACGGGCGCCCGATGCGACGGCGGCGGGCGCGGCGAGCGAGGCTGCAAGACCCAGCTTGAGAGCGCGGCGGCGCGAGGTGGTGGCCATATCACTCATGTACTTGCTCCTCCCAGAGCTTCCTGCTTGTTCATCGTTTCCAATACCGCCTGCCGCTTGGCGCGCAGGTGCCTGATCAGAACGTCACGTAACGCGGGCCCGTCTCGCGCGGCAAGGGCTGCGATCATGTCGCGATGTTCGGCCACGGCCTGGTTCCATTTCGCGACATTGAGGTTGGATCGGAATCTGAGGGCGTGCAGGCGCGTGTTCAAGGTGCGGTAGGTGTGGGTGAGCACGGGGTTCGCGGCAATGGCGTTGAGGCGGTCGTGAACGGCGCGGTTGATCCTGTAGTAGGCCGGCAGATCGCCGCGCAAATGGGCCGCCTCCATTTCGGCCTGCAGCGTGCGCAATTCCTCGACGTCGTCATCCGTCACGCGGGCGACGGCGAGTTCGCCGGCAAACCCCTCGAGCACACCCATCACGTCGAAGGCGTGACGGACATCCTCGCGCGACAAGGCCACGACCTGGGCGCCGCGGTTGGGCAACTGCACCAGCAACCCGTCACCCGCCAGAATGCGAAAGGCCTCGCGCAGCGGCGTGCGCGACACGCCGAGCTGCTCGCAGAGTTCGCGTTCGTTCAACTTGGCGCCGGGCAGCAGCACGCCTTCGGTGATCAGATTGCGCAGCCGCTCCGCTGCCGCTTCGGGCAGCGTCAGTCGGGCAATGGGGATGTTGGAGCCGTCCATGTGTCTCTTGTGGACTCACTTTCGCATATTGTATACAAAATGCAAGACAGCAATGCCAGAAGGGTTAGCACATGCGCCTGAACTCACATCCCAGTGGACGGCATTTCCTTCAGATCCCCGGGCCGACCAATGTCCCGGATCGAATCCTGCGGGCGATGGACTATCCAACGATCGATCACCGCGGCCCGGAGTTCAATGCGCTGGCCAAGAAAGTCTTGCGATCGATCCGACAGATTTTCCAGACAAAACAACCAGTTATCATCTATCCCGCATCTGGTACTGGAGCTTGGGAAGCGGCCCTGGTGAATACTCTCTCGCCTGGGGACGCGGTGCTGATGTGGGAGACCGGCCACTTCGCGTCATTGTGGAAGAAAATGGCCGATAAGCTTGGAATCAAATCAGAATTCATGGGTGGAAACTGGCGCAAGCCGGCCGATCCGGAGGCCATCGAGAAGCGCCTGAAGGAAGACCCCGGCCATACCATCAAGGCCGTTTGCATCGTCCATAATGAAACGTCGACCGGCGTCGTGACCGACGTGAGCGCCGTCCGTCGGGCAATCGACGCCGCCAGGCACCCGGCCCTGCTGCTGGTCGACACGATCTCCTCACTGGGCTCGATCGACTATCGCCATGACGCCTGGGGCGTCGATGTGACGGTGGCGGGATCGCAGAAGGGCCTGATGCTGCCACCCGGCCTCTCCTTCAATGCCATCAGCGAGAAGGCACTGGCCGCCTCCAAGGCCGCCAGCACGCCGCGCGCCTTCTGGAACTGGGAGGAGATGCTGACGGCGAATGCCAACGGCTGGTTCCCTTACACGCCCGCCACCAACCTGCTCTATGGCCTCAACGAGGCCTGCGACATGCTGCTGGAGGAAGGGCTCGACGCCGTCTTCGCCCGCCACGCGCGCCACGCCGAGGCGACGCGCACCGCCGTCACCGCCTGGGGCCTCGAAATCCTGTGCAGCGACGCCAAGGCCTATAGTGGTTCTCTGACGGCGATCATGATGCCCGAGAGCCACGACGCCGACGCCTTCCGCAAGGTGGCACTGGAGAATTTCAACCTGTCGCTCGGCCAGGGCCTCAGCAAGGTCGCGGGCAAGGTATTCCGCATCGGTCATCTTGGTGACTTCAACGACCTGATGCTGATGGGCACGCTGTCGGGCGTCGAGATGGCGCTGGGCCTCGCCAAGGCGCCGCACAGGGCGGGCGGCGTGCAGGCGGCCCTCGCCTACCTGCGCGACACCGCGCCGGGCGCGCGACGATAGTCACGGAACGGGGACCATCTCAAATCGGGTCGCCGTCATTGATGGCTTTGGCCGTCGTCTCCGTGGCACCGGGCTCATTCATCATGCCGATCCCCGCGGCTGCCTTGCGACGTACCCAGAATCCGACGAGGATCATGAACGAACCGATGCCCGTCAGCACCAATGCGAACGAACTCGGCCCGGGTTCCAGATAGGCGGTAGCAGGATTGCTTGCATCATAGGCGGCTTTGGCGGCCACCCCGACGAGATAGCGCTCTTTCATCTTTGCCGCGCCGGCCGAGTTCTGCATTCCAAGATCGTAAGGTTCGACGCCACCCGCCACGTATTCGCGATCCGCGATACGGTAGCGAAAGAGCACGTGAAAGCTGTTCCATCTCTCTTCCTGTGCTCCATCGGCACGGCGCGTGGTTGGCGCACTTTGCCGTAGCAGTTCGGCGCTGGTGACGGTGGCGGCGACGCGCGGCCATGTCAGGGTCATCGCGCCCCTGAACGTGGCATAGGCACCGATCGCGAAAATCACCGCCCCGAGCACCATCAGGTTGCGCCCGAACGCCATTCCGCCCTTGTTTCCCGCGCCCCGTCCCGATCTTCCACGCGCCATGGCTCGCGCTCCTTCGAGAAAGTTCGCCGGCTACCCCGGTTAGTTCATTATGCCACGGACAACGGCCCGGGATCGCCACCGACGGGACGGCGCAGGCAGGCGACTTGATGGCCTTCCGCCACCTCGATCAGCGGCGGTGCGGTCACCTTGCACTCGGCGGTCGCATAGGGACAGCGGGTATGGAAATGACAGCCGGGCGGCGGCTTGGCCGGACTCGGCACGTCGCCCTGCACGATGCGTTTGCGCTGCTGGCGACGCCTGGGATCGGGCGCGGTGGCCGCCGACAGCAGCGCCTCGGTGTAGGGATGCAGTGGCTGCGTGAACAGGCGACGCTTGGTCGTGAGTTCGACGATGCGGCCGAGATACATCACCGCGATGCGGTGGCTGATGTGGCGCATCACGGCGAGGTCGTGGCTGATGAAGAGATAGGCCAGCCGGAATTCCTCCTGCAGGTCGATCAGCAGGTTCAGCACCTGCGCCTGCACCGAGACATCGAGCGCGGAGACCGGCTCGTCGGCCACGATCACGTCGGGATTGACCGACAGCGCCTTGGCGATGCCCAGCCGCTGGCGCTGGCCACCCGAGAATTCGTGGGCGTACTTGCGCATGGCGTCGGGGCGCAGCCCCACCCGCTCGAACAGCCGGGCGACGCGGTCGACGGTCTCCCGGCCACGCGAGAGGCCGAAGTTCTCCAGTGGTTCGCCTACGATCGTGCCCGACGCCAGGCGCGGGTTCATCGACGAGTAGGGATCCTGGAAGATCGTCTGGATGCGGCGGCGGTGCTCCCACATGGCGCCGGGGGCGAGCGACGAGATGTCCTGCCCCGCCAGCACGATGCGGCCTGACGTCGGCTCGATCAGCTTCAGCACCGTCTTGCCGATGGTCGACTTGCCGCAGCCCGATTCGCCCACCAGACCCAGCGTCTCGCCGCGGGCGATCGAGAAGCTCACGCCGTCGACCGCCTTCACCTCGCCCGTCCGGCGCTGCAGCAGGCCGCCGTGGATCGGGAAATGCTTTACGAGACCTTCAACCTCGAGGACGGGGCGCTCCGTCGTGCCTTGTTCGCTCATGGCGCGCTTGCCCGTACGCGATCGACTTCCCAGCAGGCGACCGTGTGTCCCCCGCCGGCGTCGACCAGCGGCGGCGCCTGGATGCGGCAGCGCTCGGTCGCAAAACCGCAGCGCGGCGCGAAGGCGCAGCCCACGATCGGCTGCGTCAAGCGCGGCACGAGGCCCGGGATCTCCTGCAGCCGCGGCCGCGTGCCGGCGGCGTCGGCCTCGATGTCGAGCCGCGGGATCGCCCGCATCAGGCCGCGGGTGTAGGGATGCAGCGGCTGCTCGAACAGGGCTGCGACCGGCGCCTCCTCGACCTTGCGGCCGGCATACATCACCACGACACGCTCGGTGGTCTCGGCCACCACGCCGAGGTCGTGGGTGATCAGCACGATGGCGGTGCCGGTCTTCTCCTTGAGCTCGAGCATGAGCTGGAGGATCTGGGCCTGGATGGTGACATCGAGCGCGGTGGTGGGCTCGTCGGCGATCAGCACCTGGGGGTCGCACGACAGCGCCATGGCGATCATGACGCGCTGGCGCATGCCGCCGGAGAGCTGGTGCGGATACTCGTCGAGCCGGCGCCGGGCATCGGCGATGCGCACCAGGTCGAGCATCTCGCACGCCCGCTCGCGCGCCGCCCGCCATGGCACGCCCATGTGGCGCACGACGTTCTCGGCGATCTGGGTGCCGACGGTCAGCACCGGATTGAGGCTGGTCATCGGCTCCTGGAATATCATGGAGATGCGATGGCCGCGCAGGCGCTTCATCGCCTCCTCGCCGAGCGTCGTGAGTTCCTCGCCCTCGAACTTGATCGAGCCCGCGGCGATGCGGCCCGTTTCAGGCGGGATCAGGCGCAGGATGGAGAGCGCCGTCACCGACTTGCCGCAGCCCGATTCGCCCACGATGCCGAGCGTCTCGCCGCGCGCCAGGTCGAACGACACGCCGTCAACCGCCCGCACCACTCCGTCCAGGGTGTTGAACTGGGTCTGCAGGTCGCGGACCTCGAGGATGCGCCCGGCCGCGGCGTTCACAGGCGCCTCGCCAGACGCGGATCGAGCCGGTCGCGCAGGCCGTCGCCCAGCAGGTTCACCGCCAGCACGGTGATGGCCAGGAAACTGCCGGGGATCAGGATCGTCCACGGTGCGATCTGGAAGAAGGTGCGGCCCTGGGCGATGATGTTGCCCCAGCTCGGCACTTCCGGCGGCACGCCGGCGCCCAGGAACGAGAGCGACGCCTCGATCAGCATTGCGGAGGCGCAAACATAGGTCGATTGCACGATCAACGGCGCCAGCGTGTTGGGCAGCACGTGGCGCAGCAGCAGCTTGGTGTTCTTCGTGCCGCCGGCGATGGCGCTCTCGATGTAGGGCTGGCTGCGGATCGACAGCACGACGGCCCGCACCACCCGCACGATGCGTGGCACCTCGGGGATGACGATGGCCAGGATCACGATGCCGAGACCGGGGCGCGTCAGCGTGATCAGCGCGATGGCGAGCAGGATCGAGGGGATCGCCATCAGCCCGTCCATGACGCGCATGACGATGCTGTCGACCTTGCGGAAATAACCGCACAACAGCCCCAGTCCGAGGCCCACGGCGCTGGAGAAAAGAGCGACCGAGAGGCCCACGATCAGCGACACGCGCGCACCATAGACGGTACGCGAAAAGACGTCCCGGCCGAACTGGTCGGTACCGAACCACCAGCGCTCCGACGGCGGCCGCAGCCGGTTGACCGGTGCGATCTTGAACGGGTCGCTGTAGGCGATGTACGGCGCGAAGATGGCCACGACGATCAGCGCCGCCAGCAGCACGGCGCCGAAGGTGATCGTGGGATTGCGCCGGATGGCGGTCGCCAGCGAGAAGCGGCGCGGTGGCAGGACGAGATCGTCGGTGATCGCGGTCATGTCAGTACCGGATGCGCGGATCGAGGAAGGCATAGGAGATGTCGATGACCAGGTTGACCAGCACCTTGGCGCCCGCGAACACCAGGATCAGGCCCTGCACCACCGGATAGTCGCGCTTGAGCACGGCATCGACCGTGAGCCGCCCGAGGCCGGGGATATTGAACACCGTCTCGGTGATGACCACGCCCGAGATCAGGAGCGCAATGCCGATGCCTATAACGGTGACGATCGGCACGGCCGCGTTCTTGAGCGCATGTAGCAGCAGCACGCGGTCGGTGGCCAAACCCTTGGCGTTGGCGGTGCGGATGTAGTCCTGCGCCAGCACCTCCAGCATCGAGGCCCGGGTGATGCGGGCGATCAGCGCCATATAGGTGACGCCCAGCGCCACCGAGGGCAGGATCAGACTCTCGACGAACGGCCAGAAACCCTCGGTGATCGGGCGGTAGCCCTGCACAGGCAGGAGCTGCCACTGCACGGCGAAAAAGTAGATCAGGATGTAAGCCAGCACGAACACCGGCATGGCAAAGCCCAGCACGGCGAAGCCCATGACCAGGCGATCGACGAGCTTGCGCGCCTTCCATGCCGCCACGACGCCAATGGGGATGGCCAGCGCCACGGCCACGAACAGGGTCGAAAGCGTCAGCGCCACCGTGGGTTCGAGGCGTTGCGAGATCAGGCGGGTGACGGCCAGGTTCGAGAAGATCGACACGCCCATGTCGCCCTGCAGCAGCTGCAGGGTCCACACGAAGAACTGCTCGACCATCGGCCGGTCGAGGCCGAGCTTGGCGCGGACGGCGGCGATCGATTCGGCGGTCGCATCGTCGCCGGCGATGATCGCCGCCGGATCGCCCGGCGCGAACCGCAGGAGAAAGAACACGAACAGCGCCACCACTGCCATCACGGGCAAAGTGGCGAACAGCCGCCGCACGATATAGGCGGTCATGACCTGACCTTCTTCCCTCGTCTTCGGGGGAGATTTCGTCGTTCTACAGCGGCGGACAATTCATGATCCACGACCGAAGCTTGCGCCCCCTCCGCCCTCGCAAGACGAGAGCACCTCCCCTTCGCGGATTCCGCGAATGGGAGGGAAACTCGATGGGTCATTTCTTCGTGATGCCCCACAGGACCGCCAGCCCGGTGTTGGGCACGACGCCGTCGATCTTGTCGGCGCGGAAGGCGAGCGGCGTGTTCCACTGGCCGAACGGGATGTAGACGACCTGTTCCATTGCCCGCGTCTGCAGATCCCTGGCGATCTTCTTGCGCTCCTCGTCGGTCTGGGCGAAGGCAAAGGCGTTGCGCAGCTTCTCAATCTCCGCATCGCACGGCCAGCCGAACAGGCCCTTGTCGCACGCCGCACCGATCCAGGTGTGCAGCACCGGGTTGGAGGCGCCGACGCCGCCCGTCGTGGTGATGAAGATGTTCCAGCCACCCTGCGCCGGCGGGTCCTTCTTGGCGCGACGCGAGACGACCGAGCCCCAGTCCATCGACTGCGCATCGACGTTGATGCCGGCTTCCCGCATCGCCTGGACCAGCACCTGGGTCGCCGGCGTGATGGTGTTGTGGTCGGTGGTGAACAGCACGGTGATCGGCTCGCCCTTGTAGCCGGCCTCCTTCAGGAGCTGCATCGCCTTCTTGGGGTTGTAATCCTTCAGGAAGGCCGAGCCGCCGTCGTTCTCGTACGGACCGCCGCAGGTCAGCAGGCCGTGGCAGACCCGGTAATATTCGGGATTGCCGACGATGGCGCGCAGGAAATCCTCCTGGTTGATCAGGTGGTACATCGCCTGTCGCGCCTTGATGTTGTTGAACGGCGGATGGAGATGGTTCAGGCGGATCATGCCCTGGGTACTGTCGATCTTGCCGGTCATCATCAGCTTCACGCCCTTGGCCTTCGCCAGGATCGGCAGGAAGTCGTTGTTGGGCGCCTCGTAGAAGTCGATCTCGCCGTTGACCAGGGCCGACATCGCCGTCTGCGGATCGGAGATCCACACCAGTTCGATACGGTCGACGCCCGGGATCTTGCTGCCGGCGAAGGACGACGGCGGCTCGTTGCCGGGACGCGGCACGTAATCCTTGTTCTTGAGATAGACGGCCTTGCTGCCCGGCACCCACTGATCCTTGGCGAACTTGTAGGGGCCCGAGCCGATGGCCTCCTTGACCTGCTGCTGCGGATCGGTGAGGGCCTCCTGCTCGCGCATGATGATGGCGACCGAACTGCCGCTCTTGCCGAGCGACTCCAGCACCATGCCGTAGGGCTCCTTGAGAATCATCTTGAAGGTCTTGTCGTCGACCGCCTCCTGCTTGACCACATAGGAGAACAGCCGGATGCCGACGCCGTCCTTGGAGCCCCAGCGCTTGAGCGAGGCCATGACGTCCTTGGTGGTGACCGGCGAACCGTCGTGGAACTTGAGGCCGTCGCGCAGCGTGAAGGTGTAGGTGAGCCGGTCGGGGCTGATCTCGTATTTGCCGACCATCTGCGGCTGCGGCTTCAGGTTGGCATCGTTGCCGAACAGCGTGTCGTAGATCAGCATGCCGTGGATGCTGGCGATGGTCTGAGTGGTCCAGATCGGATCGATGACGCGCACGTCAGCGTGCATCACCGCCCGCAGGACTTTCTCCTGGGCCTGTGCCGCTGCGAATGGAATGACCAGCGCAAATGCGCCCGCAAGAATACGCTTCAACATTCGATCGTCTCCCTGAGCTCCCCGCGGCGAGTATGCTAAGCACCGCGCGCGATTGTCCAGCACGACACTCGACACACCGCTAAGCAATGAGGCCGCGCGGCCTGGCGTCGGCATCGAGCGGCCAGATCGGCCGCTGGACCTTGGTGTATGGCACCTTGCGGTGGTCGCGCCTGAGCGGCCCGCTCGATTCGACGTAGATCACCTTCTTGGCGATCGGGCCGTAGGCTGCCATGAAGTGATTGGTCGACTTCACGACGACGATTTTCTTCCGTGCAGGATCGATGCCAAGATTTGTGAAGAGTTCGAGCCCGGTCGCCTGGGTGCGCTTGGTGATCAGCACGACGTCGACGCCGCCCACCCGGACGGCCGCGCAATCGCCCAGCGGTACCTGCGTCGGGCCGAAGCGCTGCCAGGCATCGCGCGCGAGGCCCACGACCTCGACCTCGGCATCGACCGGCTGACCGGAGGACGGCGCGATCTTGCCACCGAAGCGCAGGCCGATCTTCGCGCCCAGGCCGGCGTCGAAGCAGATGCGGGTGGCGATCGGATCCCAGATCGGCCCGAGGCAGGCATTCTCGACCTTGCTCTCGATCAGGTGGCGCAGGATGTCGGTATTGTCCGAGGGCGCGCCACCGCCGGCATTGTCGGCAGGGTCGGCGATCACCACCGGCAGGTCGTTGAAAGCGAGCCCCTCGCCTACGCCCGCCGCCACGTCGAACGACGGCGGCTGGGTCTTGCCGCGCAGGCCCACCAGTTCCTCGCCCAGCGCGGTGGCGAGCGCATCGGCCTTCCCCTTGTCGCCGTCGGCGATCACCAGAACGCGTGTGCCGATCTCGGGCACGTCGCCGTAGGGAAAGCAGTGGGCGATGGAGACCGAGAGGATGCCGTCCTTGCCCTCCATCGCCATGATACGGTCGACCAGACCGCGCATCGGCTGCAGCGTGGTGGGATAGCTCTGAATCTGCCGGCAGTCGTAAACCGACATCACCGGCTCGATCTCGCCGCGCACCGCCCGCAGCACCAGATCGAGAACGTCCTCGGCGCGCTCGACCACGTCGGTGTGCGGGAATTCCTTGTAGAGGACGATGATGTCGGATGCCGCAACGCGCTTCATCGTGAGGTGGCAGTGCGGGTCGAGTTCGACGCCGATCACGCATTTCGGGCCGACGATGGCGCGGGCCCGCTCGATGATATCGCCTTCGACGTCGTCGTAGCCATGCGCCACCATCGCGCCGTGCAGGCCGAGCAACAGCCCGTCGACCGGAAGCGCCGCCTCAAGCTGGTCCAGGATCTCGTCGCGCATGGCCTCGTAGTCGGCGCGGTTGGTGGTGCCGGCCGGACTGGCCGCGAAGCAACTCCCCTCGATCAGTTCGAAGCCCTCCGCCCTGGCGCGGGCGCGGCCGACGAACAGCGGCGCCGTGCACATACGCGGCGCGTCGGTCGGATGCTCTCCGGGGCGCAGGAAGACCGACTCGCGATAGTTCTCCAGGCTGGTCGGCAGCGGCGAGAAGGTGTTGGTCTCGGTGGCGAGCGTGGCGGTGAAAAGACGCATGAAGCTCCTCAGGGAATAGTGCCGGCGGGAAGGGACTCGCAGTGCCGGGCGATGGCGCCCGGCGTGGTGAGCCAGATCGCCTCGCGCCGCGCCGCGATATGTCGGAGCGCCCGCTTGAGATGTCTAAGCCGATGGGGTTGGCCCACGAGATAGGCATGCAGCGCTACGCCCATGACCAGGGGCCGCGCTTCCGAAAGCTCCAGCATTTCGTCGAACTGGTCGACGATCATATCGGCGAACGCGGCGGCGCCCATCTTGCGCGCGACGATCGCGGGAATGTCGTTCACTTCCTGCGGATAGGGCACGGCGAGGATGCGCCGGCCGCCACGGCAACGGAACCAGATCGGCTGGTCGTCCATGCACCAGTCGAGGAGATACCGGTAGCCTGCCTCGGCCAGGAGGTCCGGCGTGACGTGACTGTGTGAAATCCACGGCCCCAGCCAGCCCTCCGGCGGGCGGCCTTCGGCTTCCGACAGGCGGGACGTTGCTTCGCCTATCAATGCGCGTTCGCCGGCCTCGTCGAGGTGCCCCTGCCGCTCCGCGTTGGTGCGGCCATGGCCCACGATCTCGTCGCCGCGCCCCCGTACGGCCGCCATGAGGTCCGGGGCATAGTCGTATATCGAGCTGTTGGCCAGCGCGGCCAGCGGCAGACCGAGGGCATCGAAGACGTCGAGCAAATACCAGGCGCCGACGCGGTTGCCGTAGTCACGCCATGCGAAGTTGAGCACGTCGGGCTGCGGCCCGCCCGGCGCCAGCTCGGCGCCGAGTCCCTCGCCGAAGGAGAAGTGTTCCAGATTGAGGGCAAAGTACACGGCGAGCTTCCTGCCTCCCGGCCACGCGTAGTCGGGCCGGCCGCGCAACGGAACATAGTCGTATCGATCGTGGGTCGGAAGTTTCATAACCAAAGCGTAGCGTCTGATTTCATCATGGGCTACGGTCGCACAGCTAATGAAGAAGCCGCAGGCCACGCCGCGGACATGGGGAAGGATATGGAGCGTTGACGGCGACGAGTGCTGCCGATTTGTCGATATCGACCGCTGCCGCGCGTCCGCCGCGCCGGCTGGCCGCGCCGCTTTGGGTCCTGGCGCTCCTGCTCCTGCTGACGTTCCTGGTGATCTATCCGCTGTTGATGCTTGTATTTGGAGCCCTCAGCGACTCCAATCCGGTGGTCGACGGCTTCGGCAAGTTCAAGCCCTCAGCCAAGCATTTCCTCGAAGTGCTGGGCAACGAGAATGTCCACCTCGCCTTCTTCAACGCACTCGCGGCATGCGGCGGCGGCACCATCCTGGCAGTGGTGATCGGGCTCGCCTTCTCGTGGATCGTCGTGCGCACCAATACGCCGTTCAGGGGCTTCATCGCCGGCGCCAGCATGATCCCGCTGTTCGTACCACCCCTGGTCGCGGGCGTGGCGTGGGGCATCCTGGGCTCGCCCAAGACCGGCTTGCTCAACACGGCGCTCAAATGGATGAACATCGACTTCCGTTTCGACTTCTATTCGATGTCGGGGCTCATCGTCGTGTTCGGCATGTATTACGCGCCCTACGTCTACATGTTCACCGCCTCGGCGCTCAGGAACATGGACCCGAGCCTCGAGGAGGCCTCCGAGGTGTCCGGCGCCAGCGCCTTCACGACGATCTTCACCGTCACCTTTCCGCTGATCGCACCGGCGATCCTCGCGGGCTCGCTGCTGTCCTTCGTGGTGATGCTCGGGATCTACGGTGTGCCGGCCGCTCTCGGTGCACCCGCCAACATCAACGTGCTGACGACATACATCTTCAAGCTGACCGCCTGGAGTCCGCCCCTCTACAACACCGCTGCCGCCGTCGCGATCCTGCTGATGGCGGTCACGGCCATCCTGGTCTGGGCCCAGCAACGCATCCTGTCCGGGCGCAGCTTCGCCACCGTCGCCGGAAAGGCCTTCCGGCCGCGCAGCCTCAATCTCGGCAAGTGGCGCTGGTTCACCTTCAGCCTCGCCTTCACCTACCTGATGATCGTCGTGGTCCTGCCGACCCTGGCGCTCGTCATCGCGGCGTTCCGCAAGTTCCTGTTCATCAAGGATTTCGACGCGCTGTTCGACATGCGCCAGTACAGCTGGGTCCATTTCAACAACGTGTTCGACAATCCGCTCACCATGCTGTCGATCTGGAACACGCTGAAGGTCGGCGTCCTGACAGCGCTCGTCGGCGGCGCGCTGGCCTTCGCCATCGGCTACACGGTCTTCCGTACCCAGGTCGCCGGCCGGAAGTCGATCGACATGCTCTCGACCCTGCCCGTGGCCATTCCTGGGCTGGTCGTCGGCGTCGCCTACCTGTGGGCGTGGATCGGCCTGCCCGGCGGCCTTTACGGCACGATCTGGATCCTGGCGCTGGCCTTCGTCGCCCGGTTCATTCCGGATACGGTGAAGGCACTGTCGACCTCGTTCCTGCAGATCCATAAGGAGCTTGAGGAGGCCGCGTGGATTTGCGGTCGCGGCCTGCTGGGCACCATCCGCACCATCGTGCTGCCGCTCGCCCGGCCTGGCGTGGTGGCGTCGATGACGCTGCTGTTCGTGCTGGCGATCCGCGAACTCGGCTCCTCGCTATTCCTCTACACCAGCGACACTACGGTGATGGCCGTGCTGCTGCTCGACTATTACGAGGGTGGCAACACCGGCAAGACTGCCGCCTTCAGCCTGGTGCAGACGGCGATTCTCGGAGTGCTGCTCGGCATTACGACCTGGCTTTCGCGCGAGACGACGCAGAGCGCCCGCTTCAACTAACGAAACGACGACAACTGGAGGAAACCACCGATGAAACGCAGGCTGACGATCGCCACTGCCCTTGGACTGGCCGTCTCCCTGGCCGGACTCCCGGCCTGGGCACAGAATGAATTCGGCTCCAAGGAGCTGATCGCGGCGGCCGAGAAGGAAGGCCAGCTCACCTACTACACCGCCAATTTCGCCGAGACGGAGCAGGAGGTCATCAAGGCCTTCAACAAGCGCTTCCCCAAAGTCAAAGTGTCGATGGTCCGTGCGCCGGGTGGCCAGCTCATCACCCGCATCAAGACCGAGGCGGCCGCCGGCAAGCTGGCGGCCGACGTGGTCGACCATTCCGACCGCGGCCTGATGAAGGAGCTGGAAGACCTCTTCCAGGACTACGCGCCGCCCAACGCCGCCGACTACCGGCCTGACGCGCTGGTTTCGCCGAAGCTCTGGCCGGGCGTCACCCTGGGCTGGGCAATCGCCTACAATACGGCGATCGTGAAGAACCCGCCAAAGACCTGGATGGATCTCACCAAGCCCGAATACAAGAACAAGATGATCGGCCAGGTCGTTGCCCCGTCGGGCGGCACGACGTGGACACGCTCGATGTTCGAACGCCAGGTGCTGGGGGACGATTACTGGGCCAAGCAGGCGGCACTGGGCATTGCGCTCTACCCATCGGGCGCGCCGCTCTCCGATGCCCTGGTGCGCGGCGAGGTCTCGATCGCGCCTCTGCTCTACAACATCATCTACACCAAGATCGTCGATGGTGCGCCGGCCGAGGCGATCTTCGCCCCTGAAGGCGTGCCGATCATTCCCTATGCCGACGGCATTCCGAAAACGGCCAAGAACCCCAACGCCGCCAAGCTGTTCATGAACTGGCGCCTGTCGAAGGAAGGCCAGGCCTTCCAGATCAAGTCCCTGGGCAACATCACGTCGCTGAAGGAGCCGCCGGCCTATCCGAAGGGCTGGGATCCGAAGGTGATCAAGGTCTGGGTGCCGAACTTCGAGCAGTTCGAGAAGCTGCGCACGCCGTGGATCGCCGACTGGAACAAGACCTACGGCTACCGCCAGTGAGCTCGGCACTTCTCATCGAGGACCTAGTCAAGCGCTTCGCGACAGGCAAGCCTGCCGTCGACGGCGTGAGCTTCGACGTACCGGCGGGCGAGATCGTGGTTTTGCTGGGGCCTTCGGGTTGCGGCAAGACCACGACGCTGCGCTGCGTCGCCGGACTGGAACATCCGACCGGCGGCCGCATCTCCATCGGCGGCCGCATCGTGTCGGAACCCGAGCGTGGCGTTCTGGTGAGCCCACGCGAGCGCGACATCGGCATGGTCTTTCAGTCCTATGCCGTGTGGCCACACATGACGGTCTATCAGAACGTCGCCTACCCACTGAAATATCGCCGCAACGGCGGTGGCGGCGACATCGCCACCAAGGTGCGCGACACGCTCGACCTGGTCGGGCTCGGCGACTACGCCGAGCGTTCGGTGACGTCCCTTTCGGGCGGCCAGATGCAGCGCGTTGCACTGGCCCGCAGCCTCGTCTACCGGCCGCAACTGCTGCTGCTCGACGAGCCGCTCTCGAACCTCGACGCCAAGCTGCGCATCCGCTTGCGCGACGAGCTGCGCCGCATCCTCAAGCAGACCGGCATGACCGGCCTCTACGTCACCCACGACCAGTCCGAGGCCGTGGTGCTGGGCGACCGCATCGGCGTCATGCGCGAGGGCAAGCTCCTGCAGATGGCGCCACCCGACGAAATCTACAACAGGCCGGCCGACCCCTTCGTCGCCAGCTTCACCGGCGCATCGAACGTACTGCTGGGCAAGGTTCTGGAGCGCAGCGGCGACAAGGCGACCATCGATCTCGGCGCGGCCGGCCGCATCGAGGCCTGGACGCCGCACCAACTCGGCACCGGCGACAAGGCCCGCGTGGCACTGCGCGCCGAGAATGTGCGCCTGGGCGAACGCGGCCCCGCCAACGTCTTCTCCGGCCGGGTCATCGAGCGCCGCTACCAGGGCATGCAGACCGTCTACGACGTCGAGTTCGGGGGCCAGCGCCTGGAAGCCCTGGAACTCGGCACGGCCGCCCGGCACGAGACCAACCGCGAGATCGCGCTCACCCTGCCGCCCGACCAGTGCTGGGCCTATCGCGACGAGGGTCAGGCGTCGGTCGACTGAAGCGCTACCCGCAGCGCCGCCACCAGCGGCGCATCGTGTTCGGGCAGCAACACCTGCGGGTCGAGTGTCAGCACGCCGCGCGCGGCATGGCGTTCGGACAGATGCACCGGCGGATCACCGCGCTGCAGGCGCGCGCTCAAGCTCAGCGCGTCGGGTACGGCGATCTCGAGCACCGGCACGCGCCCGGTCCGTCGCGCCGGGACCAGGGTGACATCGATGCCGGCCAACGCCGCGGCGATCGCCTTCAGCCTGGCCTCCAGAACCGCATTGTCGGCCGCATCGTCTGCCCGGACGAAACGGTCGAGTGCCGCCAGCAGGCCCACGATCTCCTCCTTGCCCGCCTTGAAGCCGCGGCCGATGCCGTGGTGCGGCACGCCGCGCAGGTTGGTGCGATCAACCATCTTCGGCGGCGCCCAGGTCTCGGGGGCGACATCCATGTCGAGCTGCTGCAGGAGCGCCGACGCCACGAGATCGCGCCGGCCGGCGAGGATGCCCGAGGCCTGCGGTCCGCCGAGCGCCTTGCCGCCCGAAAAAGCCACGAGGTCGGCGCCCATCGCGATGAAACGGCGAAGGTTCTCCTTGGGCGGCAGCTGCGCCGCGGCATCGACGATCAACGGGACGCCATTGGCACGGCACACCGCAACGGCGGTCGGCAGGTCGACGATGCTGACCGCATTGACTGAAAACGCCATCGCCACAACGGAGGGCGTGAGCGCCGTCTCGATTTCCCAGGCTTCCAGTCCGCGCACCCCGGCGCCCGTGCCGCGGTCGTTGTGGCCGATATCGACCAGCCGCGCGCCGGACGCCGCGAGCGCATGGGCATAGCCCGTCCGGTGCGTGCGCGGGATCAGGATGTCGTGCGGGAATCCATCAGCATGCGGCAGGGCCGCCATCCTGGCCACGTCCCAGCGCGCGATCGACGCTGCCGCCGCCAGCGTGAGCGCCGCCGCAGCGCCGGTGGTCACGAGGCCCGCTTCAGCGCCGGTGGTCTCGGCGATGCGAGCGCTTGCAGCATCCTGCAGTTCGCCGATGTCGACCGAGGCGCGCGACGCCGCGGCCATCGCCGCCACGACCTCGGGCGCCATCACGGCACCGCCCAACCGCGTCAGCGCGCCGGCGGCATTGATGCGGCGGCGAACGCCGAGACTCGCGTAGGGATCCGATACTTCCATCGAACGAGCTTAGCCCACCCGGTCAGACCCGCCCAATGATCGCGATCGGACCGCCGCCCGCCGGCCCCTGGTGTTCAGCGCCGCCGGAGACATAGAGCATCGTGTCGCCGATCGCGCCGGCCAGCACGCCGCCGACCAGGGCGCGGGCATGGCGGGTCGAGTGGATGTCGCTGTCGTCCAGCATGGTGTGGCGCCGGCCGCGAATGGCGCCGGACGGCGCGGCCTCCGCCTTCGCGAGGACGGCCGCGACGCCCGCCCCGTCCACGCCGAGCCGCTTCAGGATGCGATGCGCCGCGGCAGCGTCGATCGCATCCGCCATGACGTCGTGATCGATCACCAGATCGCCCGCCCATCCCGGCGCGTTGCCCAGCACCACGATCTCGTTGCGCAGCAATTCGACGCCGGCCGACGTGCTGGCGACCTTGGAGAAGAGAGACCAGTCGCGGCAGATCGCCTGCTCGGGCGCGTCCTCGACCTCGCCCAGCGCCAGGGCGACGCCCAGCGCCGAAGCGCCGCGCGACAGTGCCATCGAATGGTAGGTGTCGTCCGTCGCCGTGGCGACGCCGCGCCGCGACGCCTCCTCGATGCGTTCCTTGGTGAGCAACGGACACTTGATCTGGACGAAATGAACATCCGACGGCGACACGATGCCGGCGTCCTCCATTGCCTCCACGACGGCCTCCGCAGTCGCGCCGATCTGCGGCGCCCGGCCGATCTCCTCGGGCGCGAACGTCCTCGTCAGGCCGATACCGATGGCCAGTCGCGTCCCGGGCGCGGCAGCGACCGCAGCCTCGCGGCAGAACACCAGCAGATGCGGCGACAATCCGCCTTCGGTGCCGCCCGACATGACCACGGCGACGCGCTTCTCGATGGCGGCGAGCGTACTGCCCAGCTTCTCGGCCAGCAGCAGCTTCAGGGCGAGCGTTGCATAGCCGCGGGTGAAGTCGTTGACGCAGCCGTTGCCCTCGGTCTTGCCGACGATGGCCACGATGGCGGCCGGATCGACCTCGCCGGCGTCGATCGCGGCGCCAAGCGCCGCGGTGTCTCCCGGGCCGGCGGTCGGCAGGCGCAGCACCCGCGTGCGGCGGACCACCTCAGGCCGCCTTGCCGGCATCGCTGCCGTGGCGTTCGCGGCGCCGGCGCAGCCATGTCACCGACACGAGGGCGAGGGCGATCACCGCAAAGGAGACGCCCGTCGTCACCGTGCCGAGCGCATAGAGCACCGGCGTCGTCACGTTCGTGGTCATGCCGTAGATCTCGAGCGGCAGGGTGTTGAAGGTGCCGGCAGTGTAAAGGCTGCGGGCGAACTCGTCGTAGGACAGCGTGAATCCGAACAGGCCGACGCCGATCAGGCTGGGCAGCAGGATGGGCACGACCACATGCCGGATCGTCTGCCACGAGGTGGCGCCGAGGTCGCGCGCCGCCTCCTCGTAGCGCCGGTCGAAGCGGTTGAAGACCGCGAACATGATCAGGAGCCCGAACGGCAGCGTCCAGGTGAGGTGGGCGCCGAACGCCGACGTGTACCAGGTGGGGTCCCAGCCCAGCACGCGGAACAGCAGGCCGATGCCCAGGCTGATCAGGATCGAGGGCACGATCAGGCTGGCGATGGCGAGATAGAAGATGACGCCGGAGCCCACGAAGCGCGTGCGAAACGCGAGGCCTGCGGAAAACGAGGCGATGACCGTCACCACCATGGTCGCCGCCCCCAGGACCATCGAGCGCTGGAAGGAGCCGGCGAAGTCGCCCACCATCTGCTTCTCGAACAGGTTCTTGAACCAGTGCACGGAAACGCCGTTCATCGGGAACGTCAGGCCGCCCGACGGGCCCTGGAACGAGAGCACGAGGATGGTGAGCGTCGGCCCGTAGAGGAACAGCACGAACAGGCCGAAGAAGGCGGCGAGCAGCCAGAAGGAGAGACCGCGCTTGCCGTGCACTTCACAGCTCCTTGCGGATGTCGACCATGCGCATCATGGCCGCGACGATCAGCAGGACCACCAGCAGCAGGACCACCGCATTGGCGGCAGCCGCGGGATACTGCAGCAGCGACATGGCGTTTGCCATCATCAGCCCGACCGACGCGCTCAACCCGCCGCTCATCATGCGCACCGTGACGAAGTCGCCCATGACGATGGTGACGATGAAGATCGAGCCGATGGCGATGCCGGGTTTGCACAGCGGCAGGATGACATTCCACAGCGTCTGCCAGCCCGAGGCGCCGGAGTCGCGCGCCGCCTCGAGCAGGCTGCGGTCGATGCGCATCATCGAGTTGAAGATCGGCACGACCATGAACAGCGTGTAGAGGTGGACATAGGCCAGCACGACCGCGAAATCCGAGTAGAGCAGGAATTCCAGCGGCTGCCGGATCAGGCCCATATTCATCAGCGTCGTGTTGGCGAGCCCGTTGCGTCCGAGGAACGGGATCCACGAGATCATGCGGATGACGTTGGAGGTCCAGAACGGGATGGTGCAGATCAGGAACAGCACCGTCTGCATCGTCGGCGACCGGACATGGAAGGCCATGAAGTAGGCCACGGTGAAGCCGATGGCGAGCGTCAGCGCCCAGGTGATGGCGGCGAACTGGATCGTCTGCTGGTAGGTCCGCCAGGTGACCGGCGAGAGCAGCAACTCCTCGTAGTTCTGCAGGAGGAACGCCGGGATGATCTGCGTCGTGTTGTAGTCGAAGAAGCTCACCACCACGATCGTGGCGATCGGCACGACGAGAAAGAGCAGGAACACCAGCGCGAGCGGAGCGACCTGCAGGTAGGCGATCCAGAGCCCGAAACGGTTCATGTCTTCACGCCCCCGAAACGGCGTGCGCCGCCTCCACGACCTGCAGAGGTCGAGAGTCCGCCAGAACGACCTCCAAGCCTTTGTTCTTCCTGATCTTTCGCATCGCACCCGGGATCGTCTCGTGCCCGGAAAACTCGGGCGTGAGAAAATTCGCTTTCCCCGCCCGGAGGCCACCGCCGGCAACGATGCCGGCATGCGCCGTGCGCGCCACGCAGAAGACGGAAAAGGTCATGGTTTCTCCTCGGCAAAAGCCTATAGGAACAGGACGTTTCCTGTCACGGATACCGAGGAAAATCGAACCCGCACCCGCCCATCCGCTCCTGGCCATCCTCCGGACACACCTGCGAAGGCATGCCCGGAGAATGGGCCGAGAGGCCCGCCTTTGCCGACGGTGGGTTTCGATCAGGCGGCGATGAACTGGTTCCATTTCTGAACCATGTAGCGGTCCTCATCCATCACGGCGTTCCAGCAGGCAACGGCGCCCATGCGGTCGTAGAACGAGCCGCCGTCGCGCACAGCGCCCTTCTTTTCCACCACCACGCCCTGCGGGTTCTTGATGTCGCCCTGCGCGGGCTTGCCTTCCATCCAGAAGCCCCATTCGTCGGGCGTCATGTTGGCCTTGGCCGTCTCGAGCACGGCCGAGTAGTAGCCCTGGCGGTTCAGGAAGGCGCCGACCCAGCCCGACAGGTACCAGTTGATGTACTCGTAGGCGGCATCGAGCTGGGCACCCTGCAGGTGTTTGGCGAGCGAGAGCCCGCCGCCCCAGGCGCGGTAGCCTTCCTTGAGCGGCTGGTAGACGCAGGGCACGCCCTTGGCGCGTACCGCCGACACCGCCGGCGACCACATCGACTGAATCACGACCTCGCCCGAGGTCATGAGGTTGACCGACTCGTCGAAGGTCTTCCAGAAGGCGCGGAACTGGCCCTCCTTCTTGGTCTTGATCAGGAAATCGATGGTCTTGTCGATCTCCGCCTTGGTCATGTTGCCCTTGTCGCCGTACTTCACGATGCCCGCCGACTCGCAGATCATCGCGGCATCCATGATGCCGATCGACGGGATGTTCAGGATCGAGGTCTTTCCCTTGAACTTCGGATCGAGGATGTCCTTCCAGTTCTCGATCTTGCGGCCGACCAGGTCGGGGCGGATGCCCAGCGTGTCGGCGTTGTAGATCGTGGGAATCATCGTGAACCAGCCGGTCTGGCCCTTGGCGAACTTGGTCGAGCCCGGCCCTTCGACGAAGCTCACCGTGTTCGGCGCCGTGCCCTGGGCGATGACGCTGTCGGGCTTCAGCTTGCCGGTGGTGAAGATCGGCACGATCTTGTCGAAGTACTTGATCTTCTTGACGTCCATCGCCTGCAGCGTGTTCGCCGGGAAGACCTTCTTGCACATCCAGTATTCGATATCGCCGACGTCGAACGAGTTCGGCTGCGTCACCACGCGCTGCACGACGGCATCCGAATCGAGTGCCGTCATCTGCAGGGTGAAGCCGAGGTCGGCTTTGCACTTCTCGGCGATCTCGTTGATGTTCGACACGCCCGTCCCGCACTGGCGCAGCACGATGTTCTTGGTGTTCTGCGCCCAGATCACGGGGAAACCGGTGATTGCCCCGCTTCCCAGCGCAGCGCCGGCGGCGCCCGCCGCACCCTTCAGCATCCTGCGGCGGCCAACTCCAAACTTGGTGCCTCCAGTCGACTTGCGAGCCATCTCGTCTTCCTCCTTCAGTCAGTGACGGCGCGGGGCCGCCTCCCCTCAATGTCCGAGGACATGCACGTCTTCGGGCCTCCACGACAGAACCACGGGTTGGCCGGGCGCCACGGGCGACGCGTCGAAGTGCGCCTCCGATACAACGGCCGAAAGAGTTTCCAGCCCGGCCACGTCGATGCCGACCTGCACGGTCGCGCCGAGGTATTCGACCGACCGCGCCACGCCCTGGAGCGAGGAAGCGCCCACCTCGGCCGTCCCGCCGGCCTGCACGGTCATGCGGTCGGCACGGATGGCGACCAAAGGTGAACGGCCGGTGCCGCGCGCCACTGCCGCCGGAAGGACATTGTGGCCGCCGATGAACTTCGCGACGAAGGACGAGGCCGGCCGGTTGAAGACCTCGCGCGCGGTGCCGGCCTGTTCGATCCTGCCGCCGTTCATCACGACCACGAGGTCGGCCAGCGCCATCGCCTCATCCTGGCTGTGGGTGACATGGATGAAGCTGATGCCCAGCCGGGTCTGCAGCGTCTTCAACTCCTCGCGCATCTTGATGCGCAGGAACGGATCGAGTGCCGACAGTGGCTCGTCGAGCAGCAGGACCTGCGGATCTGTGATCAGCGCGCGCGCCAGCGCTACCCGCTGCTGCTGGCCGCCCGAGAGCTGGGCCGGCAGACGGCTGGCGTAGGGGCCCATCTGGACGCGTTCCAGCATCTCCCGGGCGCGCGCCCGGCGGCTGTCCTTGTCGACGCCACGCATCTTCAGGCTGAAGGCGACGTTGTCGATGCAGTCGAGATGCGGAAACAAGGCATAGCTCTGGAACATCATGGCCGTGCCGCGCGCCGCCGGCGGCAGCCGGGTGATGTTCTCGGCACCCAGAATGACGTCGCCCTCGCTCGCCTCCTCGTGGCCGGCCATCATGCGCAAGGTCGTGGTCTTGCCGCAGCCCGACGGCCCCAGCAGGCAACAATAGGTGCCCGCCGGAATGCGCAGGTTGATGGCATCGACCGCGACGGCCTCGCCATAGCGCTTGGTCAGGGCAACGAGTTCAATGTCAGGCTGTGTCGCCATGGTCCCCTCGGAAGCAAGCCCCATGCCAGCACTGTAAAATGATCGGGGAAAAATGGCTCTGGCCATTGGCGCAAGTCTTGCTGACCCTCGGCAGAGGGGTTTCCCAGGGAGCGAAGCGAATGCGATTGATCGGCGTCGATGTCGGCGGGACGTTCACCGACCTGGTCTATGCCGACACGGATGCGGGCCGGACCGCCGTCCACAAGATCTCGACCACGCCGGACGATCCCTCACGCGGCGTCGTGCAGGGCCTCGTGGCGCTCTGCGACAAGCACGGGATTCCGCGCGAGACCATCGACACGGTGTTCCACGGCACGACCATCGCCACCAACGCCATCCTCGAGCACGACGGTGCGGTCACCGGGATGATCACCACCGGCGGCTATCGCGACATCCTCCACATCGGCCGCCACCAACGGCCGCAGCACTATTCGATCATGCAGGACATCCCCTGGCAGGACCGGCCGCTGGTCAAGCGCCGCCACCGCAAGACCGTGACGGAGCGGCTGGTACCGCCCAAGGGCGAGGTGCTGGAGCCACTCGACGAGGACGGCGTCCGCCAGGCCGTGCGCGAGCTCAAGGGGGCCGGCGTCGAGGCCATCGCCATCTGCTTCCTGTTCTCTTACCTCGACTCCACCCACGAGGCGCGCGCCATGGAAATCGTGCACGAGGAATATCCGGCGTGCTTCGCCACCACCTCGTCATCCGTGTCGCCGCAGTTCCGCGAGTTCGAGCGCTTCACAACGACGGCGATGAACGCCTTCGTCGGGCCGAAGGTGCGCAACTACGTGACGCGCCTGGAATCCGAGATCGAGGCCTCGGGCTTCAACGCCGACCTGCGCATCATGGCGTCCAACGGCGGCGTGGCGACGCCTGCCATGGTGGCCGAACGTCCGGTACTCACCCTCCTCTCCGGCCCGGCGGCGGGCGTGATCGGCGGCGACTGGGCCGGCGGCCTCTCCGGCTGGCGCAATCTCATTACCTTCGACGTCGGCGGCACCTCGGCCGACATCGGCATTGTGACCGAAGGCGGCTTCGGCGAGGCGACGGCACGCGACACCTGGATCGCGGGCTTCCCGGTGCTGGTGCCGATGATCGACGTGCACACGATCGGTGCCGGCGGCGGCTCGATCGCCTTCGTCGACCAGGCAGGTGCCTTCAAAGTGGGCCCGCGCTCGGCCGGCGCCATGCCGGGCCCGGCCGCCTATGGCCGCGGCGGCACGCGCGCCACCGTCACCGACGCCAATGTCGTGCTGGGACGCCTCGATGGCGGCAACTTCCTGGGCGGCGGGATGTCGCTCGACGAAGTCGCCGCCCGTCGCGTCGTCGGCGAACTGGCGCACGAACTCGGCCTCTCCGATCGGGAGGCGGCGGAAGGCGTGGTTACCGTCATCAACGCCAACATGGCCAACGCCATCCGCTCGCGCACCGTCCAGAAGGGCATCGACCCGCGCCATTACACGCTGGTGGCCTTCGGCGGTGCCGGGCCGCTGCACGGCGCCGAAGTGGCCGACATGCTGGGCGTCACCGAGGTGATCGTGCCGCCTCATCCCGGCATCACCTCGGCGGTGGGGCTGCTGATCAGCGACCTGCGCTACGACGCCATCCGCACCTCCTTCCAGGTTTCGGGCGCCGCCGACCTGGCGCGCATCAACGCCGACTTCGCCGCCATGGCGAGGGAACTCGCCGGCCGCTTCACCGCCGACGGCATCGATCTCGCCAAGGTTACCTTCGAACGCCGTGGTGATCTGCGCTATGTCGGCCAGGGCTACGAACTCCGCGTGCCCTTCCCCGACGGCATGCTGGACGCGGCGGCGCTGGCCAAGGCCTTCGAGGCCTTCCACGAGGTCCACAAGCGCGAGTACGGCCATCATTTCGCCAATTCGGCGATCGAGATCGTGAATCTGCGGCTCGTCGGTGCAGCGAGCGCCGCCAAGATCGCCAAGCCGGCACCCGGCAGCGCCCGGTCGCTCGACGCGGCGCGCGTGCGCACCGGCGCCTGCACCTTCCGCGTCGACGGCAAGCTCGCCGACTATCCGACCACCTTCTTCCGCCGCGACCTGCTGCCGGTCGGCGAACGCATCGCTGGCCCCGCCATCGTGCTGCAGATGGATTCCACCACCGTCGTGCCGCCACGGCACAGTTTCGAAGCCGATGCCGCCGGTAACCTGATCATCCGTCACGCCGACGTCTGAGGAGATCGTCATGACCACCGCCCCTCTCCGCCAACCCGCGCCGAAACCCGACCGCATCGACCCGATCACCACGTCGGTGATCCAGGGCGCGCTCGAGAACATCGCGGTCGAGATGGGCTACAAGCTCATGCGCATGAGCTACTCCTCGATCATCCGGGAGTCGGAGGATTTCGGGGCGGCCCTCGTCGATGCCGAAGGAAGGGGCCTCGCCGAATCGGCGCAGTCGACGCCGCTGCAGTCCGGCCCGATCCCAGGTTACGTGCGCGGCATCCAGAAGATCCTGGCGGCGCGCGGCGATGACATCCGGCCGGGCGACGTCATCATGCACAACGACGCCTATTCGGGCGCGAGCCACGGGCCCGACGTCGCCTTCATCGTGCCGGTGTTCGTCCAGGGCCGCCTGATCGCCTTTGCCGCGACCACGGCACACCATCTCGATATCGGCGCGCTGTCGCCCGGTTCGTGCGGCATCGTCGAGGCGATCGATGCCTATGCCGAAGGGCTGCAGTTCAAGGCGATCAAGGTCTACGACCGCGGCGTGAGGAACGACGCGGTGTGGCAGATCGTGCGCGATAATATCCGCGCCTCCGACCTGGTGGTCGGCGACATGGACGCCCAGATCGCCGCCGCCCGCATCGGCGCCGAACGCATGGTCGAGCTGGTCGAGCGCTACGGCCTCGAAACCTTCGACCTTGCCTGCACCGCCCTGATGGACCACGCCGAGCGGCTGATGCGCCAGGCGATCGCCAAATTGCCCGACGGCGTCTACCGCGCCGAAACGGCCATCGACGGCTATCTCGACAGCGACGATCCCACGAAGAAGGAACTGCCGATCGTCGTCACCATCACCAAGAAAGGCGACTCTCTCGTCGTCGACCTCACCGGCACGGCGCCGCAGGTGCCCGACCGGCCGATCAATATGCCGCTGGAAGGCACCGCCGACATCGCCATCTGGCTCACGATACGTTCGGTGCTGCTCGACACCGAGATCCACGGCCATATCCCGGTGAACGCGGGCCTGATCCGGCCGATCACCATCGTCGCGCCCAAGGGCTGCCTCGCCAACCCGACCTTCCCTGCGCCGACGATAGCGCGCTTCTGCCCGGGCAACCAGCTCGCCGACACGGTGATGAAGGCGCTGTCGCAGGCCATGCCGGGCAACGTCTCGGCCGGCATCGGCAATCTGAAAGTCATCGCCTTCTCCGGCCTGAAGGACGAGACGCACTGGGTGCACATGGAGATCTTCGAAGGCTCCTACGGCGGACGCCTGGGCAAGGACGGCATGGACGCCGTCGACACGCTCTACGCCAACACGCGCAACAACCCGATCGAGGACATCGAGACTCACCTGCCGCTGCGCGTGCTGCGCTACGAGCTGCGCGAGGACGTGGCCGGCGCCGGCAAGTGGCGCGGCGGCCTGGGCTCGGTGCGCGAGTTCGCCTTCCTCTCGGACGGTGGCGCCTCGGTCGAGGGCGAAGGCCATCGCTACCGGCCGTGGGGCTTCCTGGGCGGCAGCGAAGGCATGCCGGCCAAGCTCGATCTCGTGACGCCGGGCAAGCCCGACCGCGCGCTGCCCTCCAAGGTGCCGCACATGAACATCGGCACCGGCGGACGCTTCGTCTGCTACGGCCCGGCCGGCGGCGGCTACGGCAACCCGCTGGAACGCGATCCGGCCAAGGTGGCCGACGACGTCCTGGACGAGGTGATCTCGGTCGAGACCGCGCTTCGGGATTACGGTGTCGTCGTCTCCACGAAGGGCACGGTGGATCAGGCGGCCACCGCCAAGGCCCGCGCCCGCGCGTAGCGCTCATGCGCGCGGCCCAAGAGAGCATGTGAAGACGAGCGACTTCCTCCTGTCATCCTGAGCGCACCGAAGGATCTGACGCTCGATCGAGAGGCCTTCGCTGGGGATGCGACCTGATTTCCTTTATATTAGATTATATATCCAGTATATTAGACATCGGAAATGACCATAAACGACCGCATTGCCGCCCGCGTCCGGCAAATCAGGGCCGACCGCGACCTGTCGCTCGAGGCGCTGGCCGAGGCCTCGGACGTCAGCCGGTCGATGATCTCGCTGATCGAGCGCGGCGAAAGCAGCCCGACGGCCGTCGTGCTCGAGAAGCTCGCGACCGGCCTCGGCGTGCCGCTGGCCTCCCTCTTCGATGCGCCCGCCGCGCCGCCCGAGCCCGTGTCGCGCCGCACCGCCCAGGTCGAATGGCGCGATCCCGCGTCGGGGTACCTCAGGCGCAACGTGTCGCCGGCCGGTTTTCCCTCGCCCGTCCAGATCGTCGAGGTGACGTTTCCCCCCGGCGCGCGCGTCGCCTATGAAACCGGCGCGCGGCCGGGTGTCACGCATCAGCAGGTCTGGGTCCTGCAGGGCTCGATCGAGGTCACGCTCGGCCGCGAGCGCTTCGACCTCGGCACCGGCGATTGCCTGGCGATGGTCCTCGACCGTCCGATCGCCTACCACAACCCGACGCCGAAGCCCGCGCGCTATGCCGTGATCATCGTCGCCGGCGGCCGCGGCTGAGCGATGGACATCACCGACGTCGCCGCCGCCCTTCTGAGCGCGCTGCTGCACGCCGGCTGGAACGCCGCAGTGAAGGCCGATCGCAATCCGGCCCGGGCGATGACGGCGCAGATGCTGCTGGGCGCCGTGCTGGTCGTACCGGCGCTGCTGTGGTCGGGCCCGCCCGCGCCGGCGGCATGGATCTGGGTCGTGGCCTCGACGCTCATGAACGTGCTCACCATCGCCGCGCTCCTGCGCGCCTACGAGCTCGGCGGCTTCGGCCTCGTCTATCCCGTCATGCGCGCGGTAGCGGTGCTGCTGGTCGTGCCGCTGGCGGCCATCCTGACCGGGGAAAAGTTCGGTCCGGCGGCGCTCGCCGGCATTTTCGTGATCGCGCTCTCGCTGGGCGTGCTCGCCCTCGACGCGGCGCGCGACCGGGCCGTCACCCTGAAGGCGCTGGCCTGGACGCTCGCGGCAGGCCTCGGCACGGCAGCCTATATAATGTGCGATGCGCAGGGTGTGCGCGCGGCGGGAAATCCCTGGGCCTACGGTTTCGTCGTCTCGATCACCAATGCCGCGGCCATGTGCTGGCGGCAGCGCCGCCAGGGTCCGCCCTGGCGACTGTTGCACGGCCAGTGGGCCGCAGCCCTGCCGACCGCCGTGGCGGCGATGGCATCGTACCTTCTCATCCTGTGGGTCTGGAGCCACGCGCCGATCGCCCCGGCCGCCGCCTTGCGCGACACCAGTTCCATCTTCGCCATCCTGATCGCCGTCACGTGGCTCAAGGAGCCTTTTACGCGGACGCGGATCGTGGCCGTCCTGATGGCCGCGGCCGCCGTGCCCCTGCTGCGCCTGGGGTAACGGTCACTTCCGAGCGCAATGGCTGCTTCTACAGCTTGGACAGGTCCATTCCAGGATCATACTTTCCGCCCTCGACGTCCTTCGTGATGGCCTGGCCGCACGTCACGTCGCCGCTTCTGGCATTGAAGGTCAAGGTCGGCTGGCCGTAGAGCTGCCATCCGCGGTTCAGCGCCTCCGTCACGCGATGGCAGAAGGCGGCATCGTCCTTGCCGGTGAGGTATCGATAGACTTTCATGGTGCCCCTCCGATCGCGCGGGCGGACGTTGTAGCGCCGCGAGGCGCGCAAGGTCGAGCATCGGCACGCCGGATTGCGGAGACGCGGATGGAAGGCACCAAAGTCAGGATCGGCATCCTGGGCGCCGGCGCGATGGGCACTGCGCACGCCGCGGCCTACGCCGGCGTGGCGGGCGTCGAGATCGTCGGCGTCTTCGCCCGCGACCTCGGCCGCGCCCGTTCGGTCGCAGCCCTTTGTGGCGCCGCGCCCTTCACGGATGCCGATGCGTTGATCCGCCATGCCGCTGTCGACGCCATCGACGTCTGCCTGCCGAGCGCAGTTCACGACGCCTTCGTCGTTCCGGCCCTGGAACAAGGCAAGCACGTGTTCTGCGAGAGCCCGCTGGCGCTTCGCCTCGACGAGGCGCGGCAAATGCGCGACGCGGCCCGCCGCGCCGGCCGGCTGCTGCAGGTCGGGCTGCTCATGCGCTCGGTCGGCGCCTACGCCCATGTCCGGGACGCAGTTTCCTCGGGCACGTACGGTCGCCTGCTCAGCCTCGCGACCTGGCGGCTCGGCTCCTACCTCCGGTCGGGCGCGCCCGACCGCAAGGCGCACTACGGCGATCCCTCGACCGAGTTGATGACCTTCGATTTCGACGCGGCCCTGTGGCTGATGGGGCGGCCGGCGCGCCTGTCGGCCAGTGCAGTACGAATGGAGAGCGGAATGCCGGGCGAAATTTCCGCCCTGCTGTCCTGGGACGACGGTCGCCACGCCACGATCGCCGCCAGCGGTCTCATGCCCAGCGGCTTGCCCTTCTCGACCGGCTTTCGCGTCCTGTTCGAGCGCGCGGCGTTCGAGCTGCGGATGGTGTTCGGCGACAGAGGGCCGCCGCAGAGCACCTTCACGATGGCGGACGCGACCAGTCCGCCCGCGCCCGTCGCGCTACCGGGGCGCAATCCCTACGAAGTCGAACTGCAACGCTTCGTCGATTGCGTCCGGGGCCGCGCCGATCCGCAACTGCTCGACGCCGAGCGCGCCATCGAGGCGCTGGCGCTTTCGCTCGCCACACAGCGGGCCCTGGCAGAAGGCGGTGCGATCGGGATCGAGTCCGCGCGTAGCGAACCGGGCGGCTTGGCGCCATAGGACGGCTCGCCTATGCTGAGGACAATCAAGGCGCTACGCGCGGGAGGCGGGAAATGTCACAAGGCATAAGCCACCGGAGCTATGTCAGCTACATCGACAAGAGCCGCGAGTACTATCGGGCCCAGGGTTACGAACGTCCGTACCGGTGGGCCCGCTACGAGGACGTCCCCTTTGCCCGGCTGACCAAGCCATTGTCCCAATGTCGCGTGGGCGTGGTCACGACCGCAGACCTCGGCCCCAGCACCGCGCCGCGCACCACAAAGCTGTACGCCGTCCCCAACGCCGAGGGCGGCCGCCTCTTCACCGAAAAATCGTGGGACCATGAAGCGACCCACACCGACGACCCCGAGACCTATCTGCCGCTGGCACGGCTGGCGGAGCATGCCGCCGCCGGCCACATCGGCTCGCTGAACCCCAGGTTCTACGGAGTCCCGACGGACTACGGCCAGCGGTTGACCCTCGAGCACGACGCCCCTCAAGTCGAAGCATGGATGCGCGAGGACAGCGTCGACATCGCCCTTCTCGTCCCTCTTTGACCCGTCTGCCACCAGACCGTGAGTCTGGTCGCACGCCACCTGGAGGCAGCCGGCATTCCGACCGTCATCGTCGGCTCTGCCCGGGACATCGTCGAGGAGTGCGGCGTGCCGCGCTTCCTGTTCGTGGACTTTCCCTTGGGAAATCCGTGCGGAAAGCCCTGGGACGCGGCGATGCAATACAAGATCGTCGGCGGCGCGCTGGAACTCCTGGAACGCGCCTGGTTGCCGCGCACGACCGTGCAGCGCCCTGAAATCTGGGCGCGCGGCGAAGCCGACGAACGGTGGCGGGAGCGGTTTCTCCGGGTGGGCGACGACAATCGCGAGGCGCTGGCGAAAGCCGGGGAGGCCCGGCGGCGCGCCCAGGCCGAACGGCGAGAGAGGAACGAGGCCGCCGAATAGCGCACCGTCGCGCCAGAGGAAGCGTTCGTTCCGGTCGCTATCGCAGAGCGTCGGTCCTGGCCGCGAAGGCGAAGATCCGGACTTGAACCTTCGCGAAGAAACGGAAGAGGTACGCCATGCCGAGCGGCTCCCCTTATGACTACATCGTCGTCGGCGCAGGTTCGGCGGGGGCGGTCGTCGCGAGCCGGCTGTCCGAGAGCGGCGCCTACCGCGTCCTGCTGCTCGAGGCGGGGACGGAGGGTTCGAACTTCTTCTGGTCGCGCGTGCCTGTCGGTGTCGCCAAGATGATCGACGATCCGGCCGTGAACTGGTGCTATTCCTCGGAGCCGGACGAGGGTTCGGGCGGGCGGCGGATCGACGTTCCGCGCGGGAAGATGCTGGGCGGCTCGAGCTCGATCAACGGCATGGTCTATATGCGCGGGCAGGCGCAGGACTACGACCACTGGGCACAGCTCGGCAACCGGGGCTGGAGCTACCAGGACGTGCTTCCGATCTTCAAGCGGATGGAACGCTACGACGGCGGCTCGGACGAGTTTCGGGGCCGCAGCGGCTTGCTTCGTGTCACCGACACCCCTCGCCACAAGGTCCCGCTGCTGGAGAAGATGATCGCGGCTGCTGAACGCATCGGCCTGCCCTTCAATCCCGACCAGAACGGAGAGGCCCAGGAAGGCATCGGCATGTCGCAGGTGACGATCGCCAAGGGCCGTCGCCAGAGCACGGCCTACTGCTATCTCGACCCGGCCCGTACGCGACCGAACCTTACGATCGATCGCGGCGCGATGGCCGAGACGCTGATCCTGGAAGGCAAGCGGTGCGTCGGCGTCCGCTACTCCGTCCGCGGTGCGAAGCGGGAAGCAAGGGCCACGCGCGAGGTGATCGTCTCGGGCGGCTCGATCAACTCGCCGAAGCTCCTGGAACTTTCCGGCATCGGCCAGGCGGAACGGCTGCGCTCGCTCGGCATCACGCCGCTGCACGACCTGCGCGGCGTCGGCGAGAACCTGCGCGACCACTATTCGCCGCGCGTGAAGTTCGCGATCAGGGAGAAGAACCTCACCTTCAACGACAACGCCCGCGGCTGGCGGCTCGTGCGTGAGGCGGTCAAGTATGCGCTGTTCCGCGAGGGGTTCCTGGCCTCGACCTCCGTGCCCATCCGCCTTTATTTCCGCACGCGGGTAGGACTTGAAACACCCGACGCGACGGTCTCGATCGCGCCCTTTCTCTACGAGATGATTGGCCACGAGAGGCGCGTCTCGAAGAAGAAGGGCATCACGATGAATGTGAACGTGCTGCGCTCCGAAAGCACGGGCTCGATTCACGTCAAGTCTTCGGATCCGGCCGAGCCACCGGCGATCCGGTTCAATTTCCTGTCAGCCGAGCACGATCGTGCCGGCGTGCTGGCCGCCATCCGCAAGGGGCGGGAGCTGATGGCGACCTCGCCGCTGAAGGAGGTCACAGGGGAAGAGATCGCGCCGGGAGCGCATCTGCAGAAGGACGACGAGCTGCTCGATTGGGTGAGGAAGAACGCCGAAACCACCTATCATCCGGTCGGCACCTGCAAGATGGGCGCCGACCCCTCAGCCGTGGTCGATGCCGAACTGCGGGTCCGCGGTATTCGGGGCCTGCGCATCGCCGACGCCTCCATCATGCCGACCCTGACGAGCGGAAACACCAACGCGCCGACCATCATGATCGGCGAGAAGTGCGCCGAAATGGTGCTCGCCTCGGTTTGAACGGCCTCGAGGCGGGAGGGACGGCGCACCTCCCGACTCGAGGCGGCGACGGCGAGCGCCGCCTGGTTCGCGTTGCTACGCTCGTCGCTCCTTGACGGTGTTCATGATGAAGCTGGTCTCGATCGACTCGACGCACTTGAGGCGGGCAATCTTCTCCTTGATGAAGCGCTCATACTGCCGAAGGTCGCCGGTCATGACCTTCAGAATGTAATCGCGCGATCCGGTGACGAGGTGGCACTCGAGCACCTCGTCCCAGCTGCGCACGGCGTCCTCGAACATCACGATCTCGTCTTCGTGCTGGCGGCTGAGGCGGATGGTGGCGATCGCCGCCATCGACCAGCCATAGGCCTTCGGATCGACGAGCGCCGAGTAGCCCTTGATGACGCCAGTCTCCTCGAGGCGACGCAAACGCCTCAGGCAGGGCGATGGCGAAAGCCCGACCTGGTCGGCGAGGTCGTTGTTCGTGATGCGGCCATCCTTGACGAGTTCGCGAAGAATTCGGCGGTCGATATCGTCAAGCATGTTCTGCCTTCAATTGATAGGTACACGGCAGAAATATGCGTACACTATCAAGCTCCGGGCTGTAAATCGCAAGAACCAGCCCATCGGCCTGATTTATCTTGCGTCATCCCGACCAATGACAGGAGACACGCCATGGCCGTACCACGCCCCTCCAAGACCCATATCGGCAACCACGCCTTGAGGCCCGAGACTTTGATGCTCGGCTATGGCTACGACCCGATGCTGTCGGAGGGTGCGGTGAAGCCGCCCGTCTTCCTCACGTCCACCTTCGTGTTCGGCTCGGCGGAGGAAGGGCGCGACTTCTTCAATTATGCCTCGGGACGCAAGCAGCCTCCCAAGGGAAGCGCAGCCGGTCTCGTCTACTCCCGCTTCAACCACCCCAACAGCGAGATCGTCGAAGACAGGCTCGCGATCTACGAGGGCGCTGAATCCTGCGTGCTGTTTTCATCCGGCATGTCGGCGATCACCACGACGATCCTTGCCTTCACCCGCCCCGGCGACGTCGTCCTGCATTCCCAGCCGCTCTACGGTGGAACGGAAACACTGCTGTCGCGCACGATGGCAAATCTGGGCATCGGCGCCGTCGGATTCGTCGACGGCGTGAGCGAGCCCGCCATTCGTGCCGCCGTGAAAGAGGCGCGAGGCAAGGGGCGGGTATCGGTCATCCTGATCGAGACGCCGGCCAACCCGACCAACACGCTTGTCGACATCAGGCTCTTGCGGCAAATCGCCGAGGAGATCGGTGCTGCCCAGGGATTTCGGCCCATGCTGGTCTGCGACAACACCCTGCTTGGCCCGGTGTTCCAGCATCCCCTCGCCCACGGTGCCGATGTCTCGGTCTACTCGCTGACCAAGTATGTCGGCGGCCACTCCGACCTCATCGCCGGCGCCACCCTCGGTTCCAAGGCGACCATTGGGCCGATCAAGGCGCTGCGTGGCAGCATCGGCACGCAGCTCGACCCGCATTCCTGCTGGATGCTGGGACGTTCGCTCGAGACCCTCGGGCTCAGGATGGAGCGGGCCAACTCCAATGCCAGGCTTGTCGCCGAATTCCTCCGCGATCACTCCAAAGTCGGCAAGGTTCACTACCTGGAGTTCCTGGAGGAAGGCTCGCCGGCACGGATGGTCTATGCCCGGCAATGTACCGGCGCAGGTTCCACGTTCTCCTTCGACATCAAGGGCGGAGAGAAAGACGCCTTCGCCTTCCTCAATGCCCTGGAGATCTTCAAGCTGGCGGTCAGCCTCGGTGGCACCGAGTCGCTCGCGAGCCATCCCGCCGCCATGACGCACTCCGGTGTTCCGATCGAGGTGCGCGCCCGCATCGGCGTGCTGGAGACAACGATCCGCTTGTCGGTCGGCATCGAGCATCCCGACGACCTTATTGCCGATCTGACGCAGGCATTGGCCGCGACCGCATGAGCCGGCAGGCGTACCGTTCGGCTGCCTGGGCCTCGGCCAGATGGACACCCCGTCGAGAGTTCGCGGCTGGCCGGCGGAATTCAATCCGGCACCAGCGGCATCACCTCGGAAGCAAAGCGTTGCAGGCGCTCGATGCTTTGCGCGATGGTTTCGCCGCGAAAGTCGAAGATCAGCTCGTGCACGCCGATGGCGGCGAACGAACGGATGTCGGCCGCGATCTCGAGGGCGGTTCCGGAGAAGCTGCGGCGGGTGCCGTCGCGATCCGGGATACCGGTGTCGTAGAGCGGCGCCTTGTAGGAAATGGTGAGGGCTCTGAAATCGCGCCCCTCCGCTTCCGTCAGCCGCTTCAGCGTCTCGAGATGCATCACCATTTCCTCCGGCGGCAGTGGCGAAGCGGCAATGGCGCCGACCGGGTGCCAACCATCGCCGTGCCGCGCGGTACGGCGGAGCGCTGAGCGCGAGTGGCCGCCGACCCAGATCGGCGGGTGCGGCTTCTGCAGCGGGAAGGGCTCGCAGCG
>Ga0209514_10001021_pt1 | contig 52544 bp, 57 predicted proteins | sample Subgrocontami58m_FD_187452 | JGI IMG/M metagenome (GOLD analysis project Ga0209514, IMG submission 187452) | Subsurface groundwater microbial communities from S. Glens Falls, New York, USA - GMW37 contaminated, 5.8 m (SPAdes) (version 3) | ecosystem: Environmental > Aquatic > Deep subsurface >... | reverse complement strand
ATGAGGCACTTGCAGTAGGCGATATGAACTTCCAGAAGAAATGCATTGAACGCATCAAAGAATTGAAGTCCCAAGGGGTGACTATCCTATTTGTCTCACACAACCTTCAGCAGATGCAGGAGGTTTGCGACAGGAGCATTTTATTGCAGAATGGCCGAGCCAGGGCCTACGGTCAGACAAATGAAGTTATCGCGAAATATGTTGAGCTTGTAAACACAGGAAAGAAATGACTGAAATGCTGCTACTCCATAGATCCTATACCCAATGAATATTACTATTGAAAAAGCCCGGGAAGAGGATAAATTGCGAATTTTTGATCTATTGAAGATCGCTAATATGCACTATATTCCTTCAAAAGAGATGCCTTCTTTAACTTTTGAGAATTATTTTGTCGCAAGATGCGAGGCAGGTATTGTCGGATTTTGCGGTTATAAGATCCTTTCGCCTACAGAGGCCAAGACAGAGCTTATGGTTGTTGATCCTGTTGTCCGGGGGCAGGGCGTAGGATATAAGTTACAAGTCTGCCGCATGGAAGACATGCTTAATAAAGGCATTCGGATCCTTACTACAAATACCGATCTGCCTGCAACGATAGCGTGGTACAAGAAGAATTTCGGCTATAAAGAGGCCGGTAAATTAAAGAAATATCATGAATTCGGGGATCCTGATATAGATACGTGGACGACCCTTCAGGTTAACCTTATCCAATGGGATAAAAGTAGGAAAAGGAAACAGTCGTGAATACGAATAGGATCTATGATCTAGGAATACCTCATCCGGTCACTCCTTATCCAAAGCTGATTATTAACGCCGCTATAACCGGCATGGTGCCCAAGAAAAAGGACACCCCTCATGTTCCCTTGGCTTCAGAAGAGATCATTGAAGATGCTATACAGTGTTGTAAAGCCGGCGCAGCTACGGTTCATCTTCACGCTAGAGACGAAAATGGAGAACCTACATATAAAAAAGAGATATATGCAAAGATCGTAAAAGGTATTAGGCAGGTGTGTCCGGATCTGATCATTTGTGTTTCAACCAGCGGTAGGGTCCATAATACTTTTGAGAAGCGTTCGGAGGTATTAGAGCTGGATGGGGATTTGAAGCCTGACATGGCAAGCTTGACCATGGGGTCTTTAAATTTTCCGGATCAGGCATCAATTAATACCCCAGAGATGATCCAGAACTTGGCGCTTAAGATGAAAGAGCAGGGTATCATGCCCGAAATAGAGATCTTTGAATTTGGGATGATAAATGCGGCGTGCATTCTAATAAAAAAGGGGATATTGGAAGGACCATTTTATTTCAATCTTCTGCTCGGTTCCATTTATTCAACCCAGGCCACGTTATTTGATCTGTCGTATATGGTTAAGAGCTTGCCCCCCTATGTTAATTGGGGTGCAGCCGGCATCGGTAAGTTCCAGTTAACGATGAATCTTGCGTCCATGCTGATGGGCGGCCATGTCCGAGTTGGTTTAGAAGACAATATTTATTATGATAACGACAAGAAAACACTTGCGACCAACGAAATGTTGATCCAGCGTCTTGTCGCGCTAGCTAAAGAAATCGGCCGTGACGTTGCCACGCCGCGAGAAGCAAGGGAAATGATAGGGCTTCCGCGCAAAGAATTGATCGAGAGCTAATTATATGTCCACTTTCTTTCTGTATAAACACGGTCATAGTCCTCTTGAGGAAAGCGTTCTTGATACTATTTCTAAAAAGCTTGTCCATTTTCCTCATATTAGAACGAATCGCTATATAACTGAAGGCCTTCAGTTGGTTTATACGATCAACAGAAGTGACGGGATGCGTATTTTTCATCATAAGGAAAGGGGCCTGACATTTTTTCTGCAAGGTAATATTTTCGAATCGTCGAAAGGCATAGAAAAGATAGATGCCTCAAAAGAAGAGCATTCCTTGGAAAATCAGATCATAGGACGGTACTTGAAGAGCGGGATTGCTTCGTGTGTTGGTTTAAATGGGCTTTATAACCTTTTTGTATTTGATGAAAGACAAGGTTTTTTAGAGACGGCAGGAGATAGGCTTGGTATCTTTCAGATGTTTTTCGCGCCCTTGGCCAACGATCAGTTTGTCTTAACCTCGGATATCATTACCCTAAAGCATGTCCCAGGTTATGTTCCAAAGATAAATAGGAGAGGTATATTTGATCTTTTGTATATGGGTATAGCTTATGAGAACCGCACGGTTCTGGAAGGTGTTGATAGGTTACTGCCTAACGCTTGCTATCGTATAAGCGGCGGTCAATTGGCTTTATTGGAAAAATTCAGATTGCCTTTTTCAAAAGAGCGATGGGGCTACGTCACGCCAAAGATCTTAGATGAGTTGGAATATTATTATATGCAGGCTGTTAAGCGTCAACTGAAGCAGACAGATCAGATGATTTATCTTCAGTCGGGAGGCCGCGATTCGCGTGTTTTCAGTCATTTTTTAAAGAAGGCAAAGATTAGGCCTAGTTGCGTTACTCTGGGAAGCCAGCATCATGGCGAAACATTTCTTGCTAGTAAAGTAAGTAAGCATTTGGGTTTTCCTTGGAAAAGAATATCAATAAATAATAATTTTAACCCATTATATGCATCTAGGTGTCTCGAGATAGACAGTTTTTCTAGGCGGATATTCGGAACATGGATTATGGAGATCGTTAATTCGATCTCTAGGGAGTGGGACTTTGCTGTTACAACCTTTATGGGGGATTCTGTTTTTGGTACCGGTGTTAAAAATGGCAGCTTAGAAAAAGGGAACAATCCTTTATCCGCTTTTAATCATTATTTGAAGTTTTGGCGAAAAGGCTTACCCACTGATCCCGATTTAAGACAGCTTTTTCCAGAGGAAGCAGAGAGTTGGATTGCGGAGTATCAAAAGGAGTCCTTCGATTTATTTGAGAGCTTGGGCGATGATCCCTACCAGATGTTGGTGTCTTACGGGCTTCGCTCTATCGATCGATTTAAAATAGGGAGTCCTTTTAGATTAATCAGTGCCGCAATTCCGATGAGAGCGCCTTATCTTGATAACGATCTTATGGATTTTCTTTTTTCGCTACCCCCGTTTTTAATGCACAATAGACTTCTAATTGATATTTTTTTGACACAAAGATCCAAAAGTTTGGCAGCAATCCCTATTGATCGAAACTCCCAATACTATGAGAGCCTGGTTCCTTCTTTAAAAAACTTGCTGAGTTGTCGCTGTTGGGACTTTTGTGCAAGAAAGTTAAAGATTCCTTTTTTAAGGGTATTTGATCCCGTCTCTGCTACGACGCAGTTTTATGTTCAGGTTTACTCAACGAATGATAAGGGATTCCAGAATCTAACGAGAGCGGGATTGTCAAATATATCACTCCTAGAGGGCGTTTGTGATATTTCAGAGGCAAGGAGAATATTGAAGCAGCCCCTCCCAGGAACGGATCATATCGCATCGGGAAGTTCGAAGAGGGTCATTTTGACCTTGATTTCATTAATGCAGAGTTTTAAGCGTTCAAGTGGAGATCTATGATAAGGGACATATCTTTAAGCAGGCTAGATGAGAAGCGCGCTAAGCAGTCAATTGAAATAAAACAGTTGGCTTATGTCTATCGAGGTGGAGCCCATCGAGTAAGTGCGGAGGTCAATGGTGTCTTATTGTGGTTTGAATCTTCGGATGTTTTGCTTTGTCCGCATCCGGAAGGGTTTGCCAGCGCATTTTTGGTTCCGGCTTTGGCGGGAAATATCGGATTGACTATTGAAGGAGCTCTTTGCCCTGTTTGGCTATCCAATGTCTACGCCCTAATGAAAATTTTTGGAAAATGGTGGGGCTATAAAAAAATACTTATTAAGCATTTGGGAGGCAAGGTAGAGTCCGAGGAAAAAAGAACAAAGACCGCGCTTTGTTTCACCGGGGGCGCTGATTCTTTTTACACATTGTTACGTTGTCAGCGGTCGATAGATTATTTGATTTTCATAGATGGCTACGATATCGCGTTAAAAGATGCTGATCGGCTGGATTTATTTCATAAGTCTTTTAAAGTGATAGCAAGGGAGACTAACACTAAAGCTGTGGTTATTAAAACGAACTTGAGAGAGCATCCTGTTTTTTCAAGTGTTTCGTGGGAGCGTTCTCACGGCACAGCTTTGGCAGCGATAGGTCATTTAATAAGCGATGTGGGTTGTTTGTTGGTTTCTTCTTCTCATCCATATGCTTTTCCTGCGCCATGGGGATCTCATTGGAAGACAGACTATCTTCTGTCTTCCGGGAAACTCGAAATCATTCACGAAGGGGCTTCATTGTGGCGAACTCAAAAATTGCAGAAAATTGCTGATGAGCCACTGGTGCAGAAATATTTACGGGTGTGTTGGGAGCACAAGAATTCAAAGATCAATTGCTGTCAGTGCGAAAAATGTTTACGAACCATGTTGGTCCTTATCCAATGTGGAAAATTGGACCATTTTTCAGTTTTTGCAGATAGGGGAAAAATTGTTGAACTAATCGATCAATTGCCTTATGTGAAGAAAAACCTTTTTCCTGTCTATCAAGCATTTTGTCGCGACGGACTTCCATCTGAAATAAAAATATCAATACGTTCCCTTTTAAATAGAAGCAGAAGAGAGGATTTGGTCTCTAACCCATTCTTGAGACATTTTTTTAAATGGATGTGGAGGCCGTTGCCCAGGGCTGTACGCCAAAAAATTAAAAATGTACTCAGACTTTCGTAGAAGTATTGGAATAGAGAGCAAATTATCCATGCAAAATTCTTGGGATGTTGAATCATTAAGGGCCAGGGTTTCTGATCCGAAACATCGCATAAGATATGAGGCGGGCAGTCCAAATAGTAGCGAGATCGAGGCATATGAAAACGCGTTGCCTTCCCGTTTGCTAAGAGATACAGCGATTGTTCTTGGAATGACACCGGAATTGCGCTTACTCGCGACGCGCTTATTTCATAAAGTTATCAGTATCGACAAAAATCCTCAAGCAATCGAACTCTATTCTGACTGGTTGCCTCGCGAAAATCGTAAGCGTGAGACCATTGTTTGCGACGAATGGTCGAATTTGTTTCAACATGCTCTTAAGTCTGTCTCGGTTATTCTTGGTGACGGAGCTTTTGGCAATATCCTTGGTATTCAAGAGCACAAGGAGATGTTGAGATGTATCAAATCGGCTCTCTTACCGCAAGGTGTTTTTATAACGAGGCATGCTTTTATACCAAAGGGTTTCATTCCTGGTGAAAACAATACAGATTGTTTTGTAAAGAGATTTCGCAGCCGGAGAATTGATGAGGCTGAATTTGGTTTTGGCGTTAGGCTTCTCGGGCATTATTCTTGTTGTTATAACCCAGAGAGTTTTATTCTTGACAATCGAAAGATTTTTCAAGAATGTGAATTTATGCATCAAGAGGGTCAATTGATTGATGAAGAATATTCCTATATTCGGCGCTACTACTTCAATGGTGTTAATTGTATACTTCCTGAAGATGTCTGGGAAAGCTTGCTGGATGAATCAGGTTTTAACTTTGAGATTCAGCCGTGCCATGGAAAAGAGTGGTATGAGTATTATAAAGTTTATAAGTGTTTTGTAAACAAGGATGAAATCTGAATATGTCTGTTGAAAAAGAATTGAAAATCAACGCAGTTTCAAAAGACGTAGCCTCTCTTAAGATTTTTAATTTATTTTTGGCCTATAAAACAAGGCGATTTATTTTTGTTAAGCCGGGTGGTAATTTTGGGGATTTTCTTATTTATAAAGGCGCCGAAAAATTAGCAAAACTTGCTGGGATAGATTATCATTCAGTGGCCCATCAAGAATTTATGAATTCTCGATATCCTTCTGATAGCGTTATTTATATTCATGGCAGCGGTGGTTTCAATCCCTGGTGGTCAGGTACGCCAATAGATGAATTTGAAAGAGCCGTGAAAACTCATCGAGGCACTGTTATTATTGGGCCACAGAGCGTGTATTTAGAAAATAAATTCCTAAAAGAAAAAGTATTGTCATGTTTTGAGGAGATAAATTCTGGGAAAGTCTATTTTTTTACACGCGAAAAATGTTCTTTTGATGCATTATCCTGTGTTTTATCTAGCGGTGTTCAGCTTGATTGTGACCACGATACAGCTTTTAATTTAACCGCCTCTGATCTTATAACTGAAAGATGCAAAGGGCGGTATGTGTTTCTGGCGATTCGTGAGGATAAAGAGGCAGTGGGCGCTACCCATCGCAATATATTTGATTTACAACTTGATCCGATAATGTATTGTGAGAATTTCAGTCAGTGGCTCTTGTTGCATATCCACGCAAAAAAAATTATAACGAATCGTCTCCATTCTGCGATTTTGGGAACGATTTTTCAAATTCCGACAATACTCTTGCCTAATAATTATCATAAAAACCGATCTGTTTGGGAGCATTCATTAAAACAGAGAGGTGTGGAATGGAGAGCAACAGGACAAGATCCTAAAAGTAAGACTATTCTTGATTGTAATAATGTGTTGGTCAACACCGCCATTGAGTGCTTTTACCAGAAAATTTTGAGACATGTTTATGGGGTTAATCGAGCAGGCCTTTTGGCTGTTGAGAAGTTGAGAGTAGTAAATAACTGAGTGTATATTGTTATGGACATATCGGTAATAATATCCACGTGGAATAATTGCGAACGTTTGTCCATCACTTTAAATGATTTATTCCGTTGTTTTATCCCTGCAAATTTACGATGGGAATTGGTGCTGGTAAATAATAATTGTACAGACGACACGGATAGAGTTGCACATGACTTCGCCAAGAAGCTGCCTTTGGTGTATATTAGAGAACCTATTCAAGGAATTAGCCGTGCAAGAAACTCGGGTCTTAGAAAGGCATCAGGTGTATTAGTAATATTTATAGATGACGATATGAGGCCGTGTTCGGAATTGATCGAAACTTATTGGTCAGCTTATAAAGAAAAACCAAGCGGATACTTTTTTGGTGGTCCGGTTTTTAGTGAATTTGAAGGTGTTTCACCGTCAAAAGAATTGCTTAATTTAGCTCCATGGTCAATAAAAGGATTGAATTTAGGGAGTTTAGAAAGAGCTTTGGATCCAAATGAGTGCTTTATATCCAATTGGTCGGTCTCTCGTTCATTTTTGAACGAAACCAGCGGTTTTGACGTTAAAAAAGGATTAAATGCAAGAAAGGGAAGATCCTTGATTGGTGAAGAGACCGCGTTGATGGAGTGCCTAAAAATTAAAGGGCTTATACCGTGGTATCTGCCGAGCGCTAAAGTCTTTCACTACGTTCCAATAGCAAAAGGCTGCCTTCAGCATATATCTACTCGTTGGGAAGCGGGTGGGTATGAGATGGCGTCCAGATATAATAAAGATTTTGATGGTATACGTTTTATGGGAGTTCCTAGGTGGATGTACAAAAAAGCATTCTTTTTTTGGTTAAAATGTATTTTTGAAAGATTCAGAGGTAAGACTGAATATAGAGATTACCGTCTATATCGACAAATGGTTGGAATGATTAATTGGTATCGCGATGCTGCCAAATTTCCTTGATGGTCAAAATTTTATGCATAATTTTAGATTGTATAACAAATTGAAGGTCGTTTTATAGAGGATATACAAAAATGCCTAAAGTTAGTGTAATTATGCCGACATTTAATAGGGCGGCCTATCTTCAAGAGGCGATAGAGAGTGTTCTTGAGCAAACATACATCGATTACGAATTGATAATAATTGATGATGGGTCTGTGGATAACACGAAAGAAGTTTGTGCGAAGTATGGCGAGAAGGTTAGGTATCTTTATCAGGAGAATAAGGGAAGCCCTTCTGCGCGCAATTATGGGATAAGCCAGGCCAGAGGGAAGTATATAGCGCTTTTAGATGACGACGATCGGTGGGTTCCGCACAAGTTACAGATACAGGTTGATTTTATGGAGAAGCACCCAGAGCTGGCATTTATTTGTTCAAGTGCCTATGTTATAGATCAGGTAGACAATGCGACAAAATTTTTTGGTGTCTCCTCAAGTGAGAACAGTTTTGATCACCTTATTTTAGGCAACTTTGTTTTCCACTTAACTGTTTTAGCAAAAAAAGAAATTATATTGGAGATAGGCGGCTACGATACAAATTTGTTACTGTGCCAAGATTATGATCTTTGGTTGCGAATTGCCAAGAAGCATCCTTTTTGTTGTATAGATGAGCCTTTGGCTTATTATAGAATACATCCGCAGAATATTTCACACAAAGTCGAAGCGGCCTTGGCTAACGAAGAGGAGATTTTGAGAAAGAAAGAGCTAATGAGTGATCTTCCATTTTTTAGAGTCCAGCATATTCGAGCAGTGCATTATATGCAGTTTGCCAAAAACTTTATAAAAATAGGAGCATATGAAAAAGCAAAGATGTGTTTTTTGAAGGCTATTTTATGTTCGCCTTTTATCGGTCGTCATTTTTGGCCACAAGATCTACAAAATGGGCGATTTACTTTTTTAAAGAGACTCCTTCGGCCCTATTGTTATTTTTTTATTCGGCCGACAGATTCTAAATTTTGAATCAAAAGTTATTATTTTAGTTTTTAAGATTGGAGATTAGTTGCATGGACTCTACGTTATCGCCTGTCAATTTGAGCACTAAAATAAAAGTTTTATTTTTGTCACATTCTGCAAGTTTGGCAGGCGCGGAAAAAAATTTATTAAAACTTCTCGAAGGTTTAGACAGGATTAGATTTGAACCGCTTGTTTTGATTCCATCTAAAGGGCTCCTGTATAATGAAATTGATAAGCGTGGTATTAGAGTTGTTGAATATCCTATTATGCGCTGGGTAGCGTTTCATACAGAGTTTGGGTTTCGGCATTTTAAGAAATGTTTTGGTCAATTATTGACGCGCGTACGCTTTATCTCACAACTTATTAAGAACGAGAGAGCGGATGTAGTTTATACGAATACCATTACGTGTATTGATGGGGCTCTAGCAGCAAAAATTTGTCGAATTCCCCATGTTTGGCATATTCATGAAATTCTCCAAAAAAATACAAGTTTGAAATCCTATTTGCCATTTTTCTTAGTTAGGTTTTTGGTTATCAATCTTTCTAGCGAAATTATCTTTGTTTCAAAAGCCGCTCAGAATAAGCTCATGTTAAAAAAGAGATATATTGATCAGAATAGAACAAGTGTTGTTTATAACGGCTGGGATATAGATTCTTTTTTAACGCCTGATCAGTTTATTGATAATGATAGATATCTGCTACAGCCTTTAGGAGTGGAGAAAGGTACCAAAGTGGTTGCTTGTATCGGAACATTGATTGAAATAAAGGGGCAGGCTGATTTTATTGAAGCTGCTGGTATCGTTATATCAAAATTCAAGAATGTAGTTTTTTTGGTAATAGGAAGTGGCAATAATGCTTATTTAGACAAGTTGAAATGTTTGTCAAGAAAGCTAGGCCTTGAGAACAAGGTTTTCTTTCTTGGTTTTCAGAAAGATATTGCTCCCTACTATCGTTGCATTGATCTTCTTGTTTCTTCTTCTATTGTTGAATCTTTGGGTGGAACTCTTATTGAGGCGATGGTTGCCAGTAAGCCCGTAGTTGCTACCAGGATAGATGGAAATAAAGAGATTGTGGTTGATGGAGAAACAGGTTTTTTGGTAGCGCCCAAATCTCCCATAGATATGGCCTTAGCGATCATTAAGCTTCTTTCTGATTCGAATCTCGCAGAAAAAATGGGGAAACTGGGGAATTTAAGAGCTTCACGACTTTTTAATCAGAAGAACTATATAACAAGCGTGGAAGATGTTATAGCTGGAGCATCGAAAGACAGAAATGTTTAAGCCTGATATGGAGCAATTCAATGATGCGCCTTTAGTTTCAGTTGTTATTTTAACAAAAAATGGTGGAGATATTTTTCAGCAGTCTATCCAGAAAATTTTTTCTCAAAGGTGTGCTTTTAGTTATGAGGTTGTCGTAGTAGATTCGGGTTCAACGGATGGGACTTTGAATTTTTTAAGAGATTATCCCATCCGTCTGTTCCAAATTAAGCCACAAGATTTTAAATTTGGTCCAACGCGGAACTTTGGATTTAGCCAAGCCTTTGGAGAATATGTCATAACACTTTCACAGGATGTGGTTCCTGTTGATGGGAGCTGGCTTTCAGCTTTAGTTAGACCCTTGATAGAGAATAAAGCAGATGTTGTTCAGGCTAAAACAGTTGTGTTCGAAGGTGCGGATGTTTTTTACTGGGTAAAAAAAGGTTTTTTTTACTTTACTAGAGAAAGTTGGAAATTCAGCAAAGAGAATGGCAATATTAATCTTTCTTGTACCAATATGGCAATTAAGAAATTTGTTTGGGAAGATACGGGATTTGGTGATGTTCCCATGAGTGAAGATAAGTTTCTCCAGAAAAAACTATTTGCGAAAAACTACAGAATGATGAGTGAGCCTTCCGCATTAGCCTATCATGGACATCAGTATACCTGTAGTTCTTTGATTAAGCGCTGTGAAAATGAAGGGTTCGGATGGCGGTTGCTCGGCGTTAGGTATGATTTTGTTGATATGATGAAAGATTTAGTGCAAGAGAGATGGGTTTATAAGATACTTTGGAATGGTTTTATTCAAGGTGAGATTAAGAGGTGTTCAGAGTTGTTTTTTTGATTATTAGGCCACTTTTTGTTTATAAAGGGAATGCTTTTAACAATAAATACAAATCATAAATTGTGAGGTGAGTTATTAAGGTTAGTGTTATTATACCGGTTTATAACGGCACAAGATTTATTAGAGAATGTCTTGAGAGCGTTTTATCTCAGCAGATAGTAGACTTGGAGATAATAATTGTTAATGATGGCTCAACGGATGGTACGTTAGAAATATTGGAAGAGTATAAAATAAAATATCGAGATAAGATTTTTCCGATTTTTCAAAAAAATCAAGGTCCAGGAGCCGCGAGAAATAGGGGCATTCAGGTAAGTAAGGGAAAGTTTATAGTATTCTTGGATAGCGATGATTACTTATTGTCAGAAAGCCTTCTTCAACGCCTTGCTTTTTTTGAAAAACATCCCCAGGTCGATATAGTATTTGGAGATTACTATCTCCAGAAAAAAAGCGAGAGGGAGAACGTCTGTTTCCTGGAAGCCAATAGTTTTCTCCATGTATTTAGAGATGCTATTCTTTTTAAGAATGAAGGTATGATAATTTTCAATAAACTGTTTTATGAAAAGTATTTTCTTTTTTCTCCGCTTCCTATCTGGACTGGTACAGTTATGCTTAAGAAAAATGTCGTTGAGCAAACAGGTCTTTTCAGAACTGATATTAAGGTTGCAGAGGACGTCGATTATTGGTTGAGAGTAATAAGAAAATTCAATGCAGGTTATATTGATAGACCGTTAGCTGTTTATCGAAGGCAAGAAGATACTATTACAAGAAATGTGGAACGGTACATTTTTGATAATATAAAGTTTTATGATGGACTTTATAAAGGTCGTGAAGATAAAAAAAGTAAGAGCATCATAAGGATGCGGTTAAGTCTTGCTTTTTTCGATATGGGCTATTATTATCTCGGTCTAGGGCAGCCAAAAAGAGCAGTTTCTTTTTTATTAAAGAGTATTTTTTATAATCCGTTCAGTATAAAAGTACATAGAACACTTCTAAAAGCTATTTTATTATTTTCGATAAGGAACCATTGGAAAGATGAGCCGCGTTAGCGTTCTGATTCCAGCTTACAACGTTTCTAAATTTTTACCAAAAGCCTTAGAAAGTATTTTATCACAAACTTTCTTAGATTTTGAGATAATTGTTGTGGATGACGGCTCAGTAGACAATACAAAAAATATTGTAGAGAGGTATACGAAAAGATATGGAGAAAAGATCCGCTATATTTATCAAGCTAATCGTGGATTGGCAGCGGCTCGCAATACGGGTTTGAGGCATTCCAGAGGAGAGTACATAGCTCTTTTAGATGCTGATGATGAGTGGCTACCAAATAGATTGGCTGAAGGGGTAAGGGTTTTGGATGAGAACCCTGCTGTCGGCCTTGTTCATAGTAATTCTATGAGGATCTCTGAGATAGGGGAGATTATCCGTATCAATAAAAGAAATCCACGTCTTTTGTCAGGATGGATCTTCAATAATCTCTTTTTGAGGGAAGCGGACGTATCTTGCCCTACGGTTGTATTCAGGCGCGATTGTATTGAGAAGGTAGGGGAATTTGACGAGAATTTGTCGCGCTTGGGTTGTGAGGACAGGGAGCTTTGGTTGAGAATAGCCCAGCACTTCCGTTTTGCATATATTGACAAGGTTTTGGCGAGATACCGCGTGCGTAGTTCCAGCATGAGCAAAGATACATCAAGGATGGTTGAGGCCCGTTATTATGTGATTAATAAGTTTACATCAGGCAGTAGATTCTCGATCTTAAGACAACGTGCTCTTCATCAAGTGCATAGGGAATTAGGGGATGAGTTTCTGGAGCTCATCAAATGTGTTGATGCGCGCAAAGAATATTTTCAAGCCTTGAAGTTTTGGCCTTTTTCTTTCTGGGCCTGGTTTAATTTAGTCAAAACTTATCTGAAAGGAAAATGAGATGTTTGATAATGTAGGAGCCGACATAGGCCGCTATACAAAAGGAACCCACAGTTTATCAATGTTAAAAGCGCTGGCGCGTCTCTTGTTTACCCAAGAATTTTATGCGCTTCTTGTTTATCGTTTTGGCAAATGTGTGCAGAAGGTAAGGGTTCCGATCTTAGGTCTATTCTTGCGGCTTATTTATTTCTTTTTAAATAAAACTATAGCCGAGATATGTGCTGGTGTTCTCTTGGATCTTGATTCAGAGATAGGTAAGGGCTTTATGCTTGGTCATTTTGGAGGTATCTATATTAAGGCCAAGATCGGAGAGAACTGCACAGTGGCCCAGCAAGTTGTTATTGGTCATAAGGGCGGTTTTAGCGGTGGGGGGGTCCCGACGCTTGGCGATAACGTTTATGTCGGTGCCGGCGCAAAGATCTTGGGCGGGGCAATAATAGGCAATAATGTTAAAATCGGGGCTAATGCTGTTGTTTTGACCGATGTTCCGGATAACGCAACAGCTGTGGGGATACCGGCTAAGGTTGTGAAATTTTCAGGGGGATTAAGATGATCGCTTTTCTCAAGCCTGCTTTTGTTTTTGCTCTTTATGTTGCCGGTATTATTGTTTTATTCGCTTCTTTGGCCGGGAGGGTAAAATGGGGTCTTTTATTTCTCGTGCCACTCTTACCTTTGCAGAACGTCATGAATAGACTACAGATGTTTCCGCTAGGAAAGGATTTAAATGATCTTATTATGGTTGGCATGGTGCTGGGTTGGATTTTATTAAAGGCTACCAGGAAAGAGGCTGTCTTTTCCAAGAGCGCTTTCAATGCCCTTCTCTTTATTTATATTCTTTTTTCCTTCTTTACACTAATTAGGGGTTCTTTTTATCTTCAGATACCCCTGACGTTTGATCTTCAGGATCCGAGAATCCAGAACTGGAAAAACTTTGTGTTCCTACCATTTCTTTTCTTTTTGACGCTTAATAATCTCCGGGATAGAAAAGAATTACAAAGAATGTTGGTTTTTATGTGTTTTTCCATGCTTATTATGGATAGGACAGTAATAAAAGAGGTCAGTTGGATGACAAGTTGGATTTCGCGAGATAAGCTTGGAGGGACGTTCGTTTGGTTGGGTGCTAATGAAGTGGCTGCTTTCTATGCTACTTACACTTTTGTTTTGATCGGTCTCTTTTTCTTTTTGAAGGATAAGAGAATTAGAATTATTCTGGGAGTTCTTATAGCTCTTAATATTTATTGTGATTTATTTGCGATGTCTCGAGGGGCATATCTGGCTACTTTAGCCGCCCTTTTATTTATTGCTTTGGCGAGGGTAAGAAAATTGATATTTCCTATTTTACTAGTTCTTTTGATGTGGCAGACTATTTTGCCGGCTAAGGTAATGGAGAGGATACGGTATACAGACCAAGGAGAGGGGCGTTTGGATGATTCAGCTGAAACACGACTCATTATTTGGCAGACAAGTATGCAGCTTTTTCAGGAAAGTCCTATCATTGGTGTTGGATTTAATACGTTGAGAGAGATGGGTATGAGAGATACACACAACATCTATGTTAAGAAATTAGCGGAAGAAGGGTTGATAGGATTGATATTTTTATTAGCCATCTTTCTTGTAGCTATGCGACGTTCATGGCGACTTTACAAAACAGCGCATGATGATTTTTTAAAGGGATTGGGTTTTGGATTCTGCGCATGTGTTATTGCTGTTATGGTTGGTAATTTTTTTGGTGACAGATGGACGCCTCTGCCTTTATCGGCATTTTTCTGGGTGTTTCTTGGGATGGTTGAGAGGGGAAATATCATTGTTGACAATAATGCGAAATCAAAAAATAAAAATAACTCTACTAATTGATGTTTTAGAAGATATCAAGGGTGGGGCAGAGCGCCAAATCTATGAATTGCTCAAAAGGATAAATAGGGAAAAATTTGATGTTTCTCTATTCGTCCTTCACCAAAGGGATGTGCCTGCTCAGATAAAAGAGACAGGTATTTTTATTAAATGCCTTGGTATCAAAAGGATCTATGGATTGGGAGGCATTTGTGAAGGCCTAAGATTTCTAGGTTTCTTAAAAGAAGAATGCGTTGACATCGTAATGACGTATCATTTCAGTTCCGATATCTGGGGCGCTTTTTGGGGCCATTGGGCGAAAGTGCCGGTCATAGTTTCAAACCGTAGGGATGTGGGCTTCTGGCGCAAATCTATACACGTCTTATTTTATAAATTGGTCAATCCCCTGGTAAAAAAAGTTATTGCTAATTCAAACGCCGTTAAGAATGCGATTGTTAAGGAAGAGGGATTGGCGATAGAAAAAATAACAGTGATCTATAACGGTGTAGACAGAGAGAGGTTTGAGGGCAGCGGAACTTTACAAAAAAAACAAGAACTTGGATTGCCTCAGAATGCAAGAATAGTAGGTTGTGTCAGCAATATCAAGCCGTTAAAGGGATACAAATATTTACTTGAAGCATCTTCTTCGGTCATTAAAAAAAACCCGCTTGTTCATTTTTTGGTCATAGGTGAAGATGAAATGAATGGAATACTCCAAAAGCAAGCCGCTAGCCTGGTGCTCCAGGGCAATGTTCATTTTTTGGGAAAGAGAGATGATGTACCCGAACTCTTGCGCATTATGGATGTGTGTGTATTTCCTTCATTGACCGAGGGGATGTCTAATGCTCTTTTGGAATATATGGCAGCAGGTAAGCCTATCGTCGCATCGGCAATTCCAGGAAATCTTGATCTTATTAAAGATGGTATTAATGGGATCTTGGTTCCACCGAAAGATGCAGGCGCCTTAGGAGAAGGTATCGCACGGTTTCTAGAAGATCGAACCTTGGCTTCCAGGCTTGGTGAGGCAGCTTATACGACAGTTGCTGAGTCTTTTGATGTAGGCAGCCAAACGCAGAAGCTGCAAGATCTATTAGAAGGATTGGTAGCTAAGTGATAAGCATAATCTCAAAATGAATATAGCAGAAAAATTACTTTTAAAGTTTTGCATCAAGAAACAAGACGACATGAATTCAAGCTTATCTTCACGTGGTGATTTTACAGAAGCCATGTCTCAGCTCACTACATCCTTTTCAGGTTTTGAGAATGATGTTAAGGGCAAAAGAGTTTTAGATTTTGGCTGCGGAGAGGGTGAGCAGGCTATATTTATGGCACGGAGTGGGGCGGCATTCGTAGTGGGAGTAGACATTAACCGTGGTGATATTGCTAAGGCATCTATTAAGGCGCGGCAGTTGGGTATATCAGAGGAAAAAATATGGTTCGTAGCGACATATCAGGTTGAGCAGTATGAAAAATTTGATATTATTTTGTCGCATAATAGCTTTGAGCATTTTGAAGATCCTGTTTATATTTTGAAGTTTTTGAGATCTGCCCTCAACCCTAAAGGTCGGCTTTATATTACTTTTGGGCCACCCTGGTTAGCTCCTTATGGAGCCCATATGCAGTTTTTCTGCAGGCTTCCCTGGGCACATTTATTTTTCAGCGAAAGAACAATTATGAATGTCAGGTCGCGTTTTCGCTTAGATGGTGCGAAACACTATGAAGAAGTAGAGGGTGGATTAAATAAGATGACGGTGGGGCGTTTTGAAAAGATTTTAAAAGCAGAGGGTTTTAAGATTAAATATAAGAAGTATGAATGTATAAAAAAGCTGAATATCTTTAGACTTATTCCCGGCTTGAGGGAACTATTTATCAATCAAGTTAGTTGCATGGTGGAGATGGTTTAACGGAAAAAATGAATATCGCTCATCTTATCAGTAGCGCAGGGCTTTTTGGGGCGGAAAAAGTTATGCTTCAGCTGGCCGCGTCCTTAAAACAGCATGGGCATAGGCCGTGGGTAGTGGCTATTGAGAATAGGCATAATCCTCATTTAGAAGTCATTGAGGAGGCGCGCCGTATGGGTTTAGAGACGCATATTATTGTTTCTGGCGGGCGTTTTGATCTTAATGCGGCAGGGCAGTTGGCGGATTTTATCCGTGAAAATAAGATAGACATTATACATGCGCATAATTATAAGGCGAATCTATTGGCTTTTTTAGCAGCCAGGAAAGTCCGCGTTTTGCTTGTTGCTACCTTGCATGGATATATAGGCAAAGGGTGGAAGCTTAAAGTCTATGAGGCGTTTGACCGTTGGCTTATGAGATTTTTTGATAAAGTCGTGCTAGTGGATGCGAGTTTAAAAAAATGGTTTCAGGGCAAGCATGTGTCTTTGGTCGTTATCAATAACGGAGTAGACACGCAGGAATTTAAGCCTTTAAACAAAAATACAAAAGGCGAAGAGATCGTGATCGGGACTGTTGGCCGTATGAGCGCTGAAAAAGGATATGGTTATCTTTTAGAGGCATTTGCGGAGGTCGCGAAAGTTCATCCTAAGGCGCGGTTGTTGTTTGTTGGGGATGGGCCGTTAAAAGAAAATCTCAAGTCCAAAGTTTCAAGCTTAAAGATAGAAGATAAAGTAGATTTTGCCGGATTTCAGAGTGATGTAAGGCCTTTTTATGAAAAAATGGATATTTTTGTTTCTTCATCATTGCTTGAGCACTTTCCTGTGGCGGTTTTAGAAGCGATGGCTTGTGGAAAGGCGATAGTCGCAACTGACGTTGGCGGCACCAAAGACCTGATAAAAAATAGCCAGACAGGGCTTTTGATAAATAAAGCCTCCGTTAAAGAGTTGGGTAATGCGCTTTTTACGCTTATCAAAGATGCTGCTTTGAGAAATAGCTTGGGAGAAAACGCCAGGGCTTTTGTTGAGAATAAATATAGCCTGTCTGGGATGGTTGCTTCGTATATTGAAGCTTACGGGATGCTCTTATGAAAGAATTCGCCTCATTGAAGGTTTTTATGGCGGGGATGACTCTGGTATTTTGCGGAATCATCCTTTTGGCGGTAGCTGTGCTTTTGAAGTTTATCGGCGACTATTTGAAAGAGCAGGGGCGGCTTAAGCTTTATAGGCTATCGCGCGCGTTTTTTGCTTTGGTACTTTTGCCTTTTCCGTTATTCTTCGGGAGTATTTTCTATGCGGTACGAATTGAGCCTTACTGGATAGCGACGCGTATAGTCAATGTGGCCTCACCGCTTTTTAGTAAGAATATTGAAGATATAAAGATCGTTCAGATATCTGATCTGCATATTTCTGCGATCAGGCCTTATGAAAAAAGCCTTATACGCCGTATCAATAGATTAAAACCGGACGTTCTTTTTATCACAGGGGATTTTATTAATGAGGCAGATGATGTAGAGCTAGTCCTTGAGGTTCTGGGCCAGCTCAAGGTAAAAAACGGTATCTATGCTATCTTAGGGAATAATGAATATTATTTTTTGAATGAAACAGATTTTATCGAGGCTTTGAAAAGAGCGGGCGTCTACGCTTTGAAGCATGAAAATTTAAGGCTCGATTTTAAGGATAAAGGGTATTTTTGGCTTGCGGGATTGTCTTTTCGCTACGGCGCAGAGTCATATCTCAAGCAGGCGTTTGCAGGTATCCCGGTGGATGAGCCTAAAATATTGATAACACACGACCCTGATGTAGTGGATTTAAATGGCCTTAAGGATTTTGATCCGCAGATCGTCATGGCCGGCCACACTCATGGCGGTCAGATAGGGATACCTTTTATCCGCCGTTTATCGGACAAGGCTGAGACTTCTCGCTATATGGCAGGACGACACATAACGGATAAAGGGGTCCTTCTGTATGTTAATAGGGGTATAGCTACGACCGCTCCTGTGGCAAGATTTCTATGCAGGCCTGAGATAACAGTCTATAAGTTTAAACATTCTAGGGAGTAATAGTGAATATTTTATTTGTTGTTCCTCGGCTTCCGGAACCTCCAGATACAGGTGGAAAGATACGGACGTATAACCTGATAAAGCAGGCCCGTGCTTATGGGCACGAGGTTGTGGTATTGCCTTTTTCCGGTTCAGATAGGATCTCGGCAAAAACTGTCCTTTCCGCATTAATATATAATTTACCGCTTAGCATTGCTAAGTATCGCAGCCGTGAAATGGCAGAGGCGATAGTCAGGGTTATCCGCGAAAAGAAGATAGACATAGTTCATTTTGACCACGTTCATATGGGACAGTACATCGATTTTATTCCCGGCATTGCGTGTGTTATCGATGAACACAATGTAGAATGTTTGATTTTGAAGCGTCTTTCAGACAATACGCGTAACTTCGCGAAAAAGCTTGTACTTTGGCGCGAGTATCGCCTAATGGCTGCTTTGGAGGTGCGAGTCTGCTCAAAAGCATTTCGCTCGTCTTTTGTCTCAGAAGAAGACAGACAGAATTATGGGAAACTCGGTGGTGCTTTAGATAATACAGTGGTGATCCCTAATGGAGTGGATACTGAGTATTTCCAGCCGTCAGTCGTTAATGGCCAGTTGGCAGAAGAGTCTTTAGTATTTACAGGATCTATGGATTGGCTGCCGAATAGTGACGCGGTTGAATATTTTTGCGAGAAGATCTTGCCTCATGTCTGGGAGCAGAACCCAAGAGTAAAATTTTATGTAGTTGGAAAAAATCCTTCCGAAAACATCAAGAAGATCGGTGAGCAGGATCCTCGTGTTGTTGTTACCGGAGGGGTTAAGGATGTAAGGCCTTTTGTAGAAAGATCAAAAGTTTTTGTTGTGCCTTTGCGTATCGGCGGCGGAACGCGCCTGAAAATACTTGAGGCGATGGCTATGCATAAAGCCGTAGTATCTACAAGTATCGGAGCAGAAGGGATAAGTTGTGTTGATGGCCGCGACATCGTGCTTGCCGATAAACCGCGAGACTTTGCCGGCAAGGTCATTGAATTATTGGACAATGAGGCAAAAAGGGAGACTTTGGGCAGCGCAGGCCGTCAACTTGTTCTGGGGTCATATGATTGGAAGATAATAGGGAAAAAGTTGAATGAGACTTATGAACAATACAGTCAAAAAGTATAGGCGTTTTTTACTTCTTTTGGGCATGCTATGCGGCATTGTTTTTTCTTGCTTATGGCTTGCGATCTCTCTATTGGTAACCCAGCCATGGAAAGATAATTCTTCTATCTTGGTAAAAAAAGAATACGAGGAATCTAAAGAAGGGCCATTGACATTTGTTATTAAGCCATTAGAAGAGGTGCGTCCTATTAGCCCTTTGATCTACGGCAGTAACTTAACGGCAAAGACCGAATTTGAAATGGACGTAGCAAAATTTGGGCAGGACACGGGAATTACGATATTCCGTTTTCCAGGTGGAGGAGCCCTAGGATACCGCTGGATGCAGGGCAAGTTTGATTTTGACGAGCGTTATGATAATGCCCCTTTGGCAAATATTGAGAATGCCATAAAATTTTCTCAGATCGTAGGCGCAAATCTTATGTTTCACGTTAACTTAGAGTCAGGTACGCCTGAAGAGGCAGCTGCGTGGGTGCGCATTATGATAGCAAGGGGGGTGCGTGTTACGTACTGGGAATTAGGCAATGAGCCATACGGGAATTGGGAACGCGACTTTATGGCTCCGGAGGCATACGTTAAAGTAATAAAACAATATTCTGAAGCTATGAAAGCCGTTGATCCATCCATCAAGATCGGCGTAGCTTTTGGCGGGCCGAATTACGTCTTTTTTGATGAAATGCTGGTTAAGGAAGCAGCTGATCATTTTGATTTTGTTTCTTATCATTGGTATCCCAATCATACGAATACCGATCACAGGGAGCAGGGCGCCAAGCATCCTATAGCAGAGGTCGTGATGGCTAACTCTCTTAATGTTGGCCCGTTGGTGAAAAGAGTAGATGATATTGTCAAGCGCTATGCTCCTCATAGGAAGGGCCACATAGAAGTTGCTTTCTTGGAGTGGGACGGGTCTTGGGACGCCGTGCCTTCCGATCTAAACAAAAAATCTAAGGGTATTATGTGGTCTTTGGCCAATGCGATCTTTTATGCTGATACATTAGCGCAATTTGCTGTCCAGGGCGTGTCTCTATCCACGCAATTTGATTTTCAGGAAGTTATGTTTGGTTTGATAGACGGGTGGGATAAAGATGCGGGTTGGGGTGGCAGCAGGTGGGATGGTAGGACTATAAGGCCAAAGGCTTTGGCGCTTAAGATGTTCGCGCGCTATTTTGGTGATGTCGTAGTGGCAAGTGACCTGAAGGATTCGCCACATTATGTAAAGAATGCTGATCTTAGGGCTGATTCTTATGTGGGCAAGGTGCCTTATGTGTCCGGCTATGCCAGTATTTTTAAAGGGAAAAAGAAGCTGGCTTTTGTATTGATCAACAGGCACCCGGAGAAAAATTTCTCGGTTAAGGTCATAATTAAAGATGTCACACCCGCGTCAGTAGGCCGCCTTTGGATCATTAACGGCCCTAATTTAGAAGCGCAGAATGATGGAGCTCCGGACACGGTTACAATGAAAAACTATTCGATTCGCAAGGTAGAGCAGAGTTTTGACTATAAGGTGCCTGCGCATTCAGTCAATATGTTTCAGATAGATTATTGAGGTTTTATGTTTAGGTTTCAAAAAAACAAAGATAAAATTATATTTTTAGGTATTGGTTTTATTCTTGGTGTTTTGTTCGTTGCTATTCTCTATAAAGCAGAATTGAAAGTTTATGGATATTTTAGCGAGGGGGATGGCTTAGGCAGACTCAAGGCATTCGGGAAAAAGATGATGGTTGATAGTGGGATTTCGCGGTTGCCATGAATAAATATCGGCTCGCTCTTGTTTTAATGTATCATCGCATAAATGACGCTTTGCCTGCGGGCGAGTGGGTTGTGCCGGTTGCGAAGTTTCGGCAGCAGATGAAGTGGCTCGCGGCCTCTAAAGTAAAGGCCGTTATTACATTGGATGATGGGTATCGTGATAATTATCAGAATGCGTATCCAATCCTAAAAAAGCTGAAACTGCCGGCAACGATATTTTTGACTACGGGTTATATCGGGACGCTGCGCAAGCGGCCACGATATAAAGCTGTCCCTTGGCGCAGAGATTACTTGAATTGGCGCGAAGTCAAAGAGATGGCAAAAAACGGCATAACTTTTGGCGCGCATACGGTTTCGCATCCGCATTTGTCGCTGCTGTCGTATTCGCAGCAAAAGAAGGAGATCCAGAAAAGTATAACTGCGGTAATGCGCAGGGTCTCAATGTCCCAGGGTAATGAGCCTGTTTTTTCCTATCCCTATGGCGAGTATAATCCGGATACGGTCAAGATATTGAAAAGCCTTGGCGTGAAGACGGCGTTTACTGTTAAGGGAAGAATAGGTATATCAGGTTTGGACAGTTTGGCTAAATTTAAGGCTTTATGCAAAAAATACGCTACGAAGTAGACCCGCATAATAGATTAACGCGCTTGGGGCCGGGCAAATTCCGCCAGGTTATAGACGGCGAGTTCAAGCTGGATGACGGCAACAACCTTTCCTACCACATCAAGAAATCAGACAACATTGATATTCCTCAGCAGATAAAGTTTTCCGGCGATTGGTCGCTGGACAAAAATCACAACCTTATCCTTACGCTTGATAAGTGGAACAATCAGGTTGAGGGTAATAAGCTTGTCTTAAAAAGCGAGCTTGTTACTGCGAGCGGCAGTGAGTTAGTGTTCAGTGTTGAGACGAGGCGCGGAATATATCTCCTGAAGTTTGGCGGTGTCTGGCAGGCTGACAAATACAATCGGCTTAGTTTTAATGTTATAAAAGAACAGGGAAGTGTGAATTCGCTTACTTTGCAGGGAAAGTGGGAGATAAACAAGCAAAATGAGATCGTTTACGTGTATCCTAAAAATATCATTACCTTACGAGGGTATTGGGATATAACTGAAAAAAACAGGTTGTCGTATGTTTTGAATAAAGATCTGGGTTCGGGGTTTGACCTTAAAGCTACTTTCCAAAGAGCGGAAACAGACTCTTTGCGTTATGGCGTAAGTTTTGGTTATGGCGCAAAGAAAAGGACCGTTACTTTGTTTGGAAGGTGGCGGTTTGATAAAAATACCGGACTTTCCTTTGAGATACAATACGCTGGCAAAGGAGTAAAAGTAGAGGCTGAACTAACGAGATCACTTTTAAAGGGGCGCGGAGAAGCATTCATAAAGACCCTGGTTTCAGAAAAAGAATACGCCATTATGGTTGGCGCCGGTTGGCGCTGGTGACGTTGAGAAGACTTGACTATATAACTAGAACGTAGTATACTCCTATTTGGTAATACCAATGTGGAGGAAAGTTCAAGATGGAAAATATAAAAAGAGCGCTTGATATGAGGATCCCAAAGCGGCAATCCGCGTTTTTATGGGGGCCGAGAAAAACAGGCAAGACCACATATCTAAAGCAAAAATTTCCAAATAGCCTGGTGTTTGACTTTTTGAAAACAGACCTGTTCTTTGAGATCTCAAAGAACCCTTCGTTATTGCGTGAGCGGTTGCTTGCGCAAGACGAAGCATTACTTAGGGAGCCGGTTGTGCTTGATGAAGTCCAGAAGGTTCCGCAGGTGCTTGATGAGGTTCATTGGTTAATAGAGAACAAAGGCCTTAGTTTTATACTTTGTGGTTCAAGCGCCAGGAAGCTAAAAAAGGGGCACGCTAATCTTTTGGGCGGCAGGGCGTGGCGTTATGAGTTATTTCCTTTGGTCAGCCAGGAGATAGGGAAGGTTGATCTTTTACGCGCTTTAAACCATGGTTTAATACCGCTGCATTATTTGCAGAATAATAATGATTGCAAAAAGTCTTTGGCAGCTTATGCCCAGGATTACTTAAAAGAAGAGGTATTCGCAGAAGGTTTAGCCCGAAACATACCGGCGTTTTCAAGATTTTTTGACGCTCTTGGTTATTCGCACGGGGAATTGACAAATTATTCCAACATTGCCAGGGATTGCGGCGTGGATTCCAAAACAGTTAAAGAATATTTTCAGATCCTAGTAGATACTCTGTTGGCCTATAGAGTTGAGCCGTTTAAAAAGAGGCAATCGCGCCAGGTCATAACAAAAGCGTCAAAATATTATTTGGCTGATGTAGGCATAGCAGGCTATTTGACAAAGCGGAATTTGGAAGAGCAAAAGGGCGCGGAATTCGGAAAGGCCTTTGAGCATTTCATATTTATGGAGATCATAGCTTACAGGTCTTATGCCGGCAAAGATTTTGCTATAAATTTTTGGAGGACGAAGTCCGGCATAGAAGTAGATCTTGTGCTTGGCGCAGGAGAGGTCGCTGTAGAGATAAAAGGATCTGGGCGCGTAGACAAGAAAGACCTATATGGCCTAGGCGTTTTTGACGGTGAATTTTCTCCGAAGAAAAGCATACTTGTTTGCAATGAAAAAGAAAAGAGGCTTAGCGGTAAAGTAGAGATATTGCCTTGGGAAATTTTCTTAGAAAAATTGTGGGATGGGAAAATATTATAATGAATAAAACACCGATATTGCTATATCACGATCTTTGCTCGCAGACAGACAGCCACAAAGATGATTTTGCCGTGACGTGGGAGAACTTTAAGCAGCAGATGGATTATCTGCACGAAAATGGGTTTGCTGTAGTGTCTTTGGCTAAGTTCATAGCAGAAGAGGAATATTGGAAGAGTGAAGAGACCAAAGGCTCAAAAGAAGCAAAAGATACAAGAAAAAAGGTAATTCTGACTTTTGACGACGGGGATATAAGCAATTACCACTTTGTCCTGCCGATACTAAAAGAAAAAGGTTTTACAGCTACGTTTTTTGTGACCATAAACGAAATAGGCAAAGAGGGCAGGATGGACTGGACCATGATATACGACCTGACGCGCAATAATATGGATGTCGGGTCGCATGGCTTGTCACATTCTTTCCTGACAGCGCACAATAATTACACGGTCTTAAATGAATTGCTTATGTCTAAGCAGATACTGGAAAAATATACGAGAAAAAGGATAGATTTTTTATCCATACCACAAGGATTTTATAACAAGCGCGTCCTGGCAATAGCTAAGGACGTGGGTTTTAAGGCTACATGCGTATCTGACGCGGGCTTTAATGATCTCCAGAGTGACGACTTATTTTTATTGAAACGTTTTACCATGAGGCGAAATTACCGCCTTGACGCGTTTAGGGCCATTGTCCAGGGCGCGCCGCAGATAACTGTTTTGGCAACAGAAGGCTTACGGACAAATTTGAGAAATATCCTCGGCTGGCAGGTATACGATAGGCTTCGTAAAATATGGAAATAATATTTATAACGAGTATCGCGATAATAGCCTACACCTACTTCGGATATCCATTGATATTGATGGTATTTTCAAATTTATTTGCGACTTCGGTGAAAAAGAAAGATATTACACCAATGGTCTCTATTATTGTCTCGGCTTACAATGAAGAAAAAAATATAGAGGCAAAGGTGGCTAATCTTTTGGGATTGGATTATCCGCGCGATAAGATGGAGATAATTGTAGGCTCCGACGGGTCTACGGATGAGACCTACAGGATAATTAAGAAGTTGGCTGAAGAGAACAAGATACGATATACAGTCGCATTTCAGCGTATAGGCAAGCCTGCTATGATCAATAAAATGGCAAAAGACGCAAGAGGAGAGATATTTGTTTTTGCTGACGCCCGCCAGAAGTTTGATCGTAACGCTGTAAAAGAGCTTGTGAAGTGTTTTGCTGATACCGAGGTAGGAGCTGTGAGCGGGGAGTTGATCATTCAGGACAAAGATACAGGTGCCGGCCAAGGCATTGGGCTATATTGGGGGTATGAAAAACTTTTAAGAAAAATGGAGAGTAGCATTGGCTCTATGCTTGGCGCTACAGGCGCTATATATGCCATTCGTAAAGATCTTTTCAGGTATTTGCCTGAGAATATTATTTTAGACGATATCTTTACGCCGATGAACGCCATTATGTTAAATAAGAGGGCTATTTTTGAACCCGCTGCTAAAGCTTATGATGTTGTTTCAGAGACTACTGGAAAAGAGTTTATAAGGAAGGTCAGAACACTTGTGGGTAATTTCCAGATATTCGGCCTTTTTCCTGAGGCGTTCCATCCATTTAAAAGCCCTATCGCGTTTCAGTTGTTTTCGCATAAATTCCTTAGGCTTTTTGTGTTTTACTTATTAGTATTGACTTTAGTATCAAACATCTTTATTTTAAATAGAGGAGTTATCTTTGTTTTGGCACTGTTCTTGCAAGTTATATTCTATATAGCGGCATTTTTAGGATATTCGCTTGAGAAGTCAGGTGCAAAGTTGAGCGGTGTCTCAAGGGCGTTCTTTATCCCTTATGAGTTTTGCGCGCTTAATTTAGCGGCAGTTGTCGCTCTGCGAATGCACCTTTCAGGAGGTATGCAAGTAACATGGGAAAAATAGCCATTAAACAGGAATATGTAAAGCCCGCTATAATCACTACTCTGCTTTTACTCATTTATTCACCTACGATATGGTGGATGGTTGACAGGTGGAATGCCAAGGATTCTTATTATAGCCACGGATTTTTGGTGCCGATAGTGTCTTTATATGTGCTTTGGATAAAGAGAGAAAAGCTATTTTCTATAAAGTCAAAGCCACTTGCGTTAGGACTTTGGCTTTTGGCTGCAGGCCTTCTTATCCATATGTTTAGCGCTTTTTTCAGGGTGTATTTCACGTCGGCATTCTCTTCGCTTCTTGTTATCGCGGGCCTGGTGCTTTATATGTCAGGCGCCGAGATGCTAAGGGAGACATTATTTGCCATTCTCTTTTTGGTTTTTATGATACCGTTGCCTTTGATAGCCATAGTTGGCATAACTTTTAAGTTGAAGCTATTTGCGGCGTATTGGGCTAATAAAGTAGTCAATGCATTGGGCGTCAGGGCCATACTTGATGGTAGCGTTATAAAGATGGCCCACACGCATGTTATTGTTGAAGATGTTTGCAGCGGCCTAAGGTCTTTGATATCGCTTCTTGCATTGGGCACTATCATCGCCTATTTAAGCAAGTTGGCGCAATGGAAAAAGGTCATTGTCTTTTTATCCGCGGGTGTTATGGCAATTATCGCTAATATCGTGCGCATAGTATTTATGGCATTGACAAGCGAAATATACGGCGCAAAATTCACTGAAGGATTTTTGCATACTCTTTCAGGATTAATAGTTTTTGTTGTGGCATTCGCGGGCCTTATGATAGTGGTCAAGGAGCTGGAGTGAAAATAAATAAGCAATTTATAGTGGTCTTATCAATACTTATTGTAGCGCTTGCGATCTCAGTGCCTGCGTATTTGATAGTGCCGTCGGCAAAAGAAGAGACGCTGGTTTCAAAATTTCCGATGCAGATAGGAGAGTGGAAAGGCAGGGACTTGCCTGTTGAAGAGAACGCGTATGAGATATTAGAGACTCGCAATCTTATTTTAAGAGAATACACAAAAGGTGATGACAAGGTCTATCTTTACATTATCTATTCACAGGATAATAGAAAAGTCTCACATCCCCCTGAAGTGTGTCTTGAGGGAAGTGGTATTACTGTTGTTAAAACAGAAAAGATCAATTTGGAGCTGGCCGGCGCAAGACAGATAGTTGCTAATAAACTTACCGTAGAAAAAAATGGCATAAATAACATAATGGTTTATTGGTATAAAGCAGGTGAATACTATCTTGATAATTATCTAAAACAGCAGATGAAAGTGGCTCTTGCCAGCCTTCAGCTCAAGCGCACCTCGGGTGCAATGATACGATTTTCCGCAGAAATTCTGCCTACTATCCCTAACAAGGCCATGGAAGATATACGGGCCTTTGTTAAAGAAGCCTCCGCATATTTTAGCCAGATCATTCCTTAGTGTTGCCGTAAGGCAACAGAATGTCTATTAAAGTGGATGCAGTAACTCATTGCAATATATTATGTTATGAACAACCCGTAGGTTGATTTTTAATAGTATTTCTCCGATGTCTGCCATATCTCTCGTAAAACAATAAAATTATATCTAAGATCAGTATCGTAACTCTTTTGAATCAATGAAGTTATGTATACATTTTAAATATTTTTATTTGTAAGCTATTTTGGCACGAAAGGTGCATATATAGTATATGCAATGGTAGAAGAAATTTTAGAGAAGAATAGGGTTATGATGACGAACTTCAGGAAGAACATTCTTGAGGCAAAGCAGGGCATTTATCTTTTTATAACCTTATGCAAATACATCCAGCAAAAAGAACGTCTCCAGCGTATAAACGATGCCAAAGTTAATTAAACAATTTACTTTTTTTTCTTTTAGAAAGAAAGCGCTTGCTATAGTCGTGATAGTGGCGCTTTGCACATTGGCAGTTATGTTTACTGCTAATGCCCAGTCTTTTGACCCTAACACAGCGGTCTATACATCCCAAAATAGCATTGATACGTCTAACAGAGGCCGCGCGCCTGAACCTAGCACTATCGCTTTGATGATGTCTGGTTTTCTGGCTGCTGTCGTCCGTTTTGCTCGCCGCAGATTCGCGGAATTCAAACGTGGTTTTGATGTTGTAGTTTCTCTTGTAGGTTTAATAGTAAGCTCTCCAGTTCTTTTGATCTCAATTCTGGTACTTAAAGTTACTTCCCCAGGCCCTGCTATATTTAGGCAGATAAGAGTGGGCAAGAACGGCTATTTATTTGACATCCTTAAATTAAGGACAATGGTAGTTAACGCAGAATCACAGACCGGACCGGTCTGGGCAAGAGAAAATGACCCCCGCGTGACTTCCTTCGGGAAGTTTCTACGCAAGAGCCGTATTGACGAAATCCCCCAATTAGTCAACGTGCTCAAGGGAGAAATGAGTATTATTGGTCCCAGACCGGAAAGGCCTGAATTTGTAAATATGTTATCAAAAGAAATATGTGATTATCAGAAACGCTTACAGGTCAGCCCTGGCATTACCGGCCTTGCTCAGATAAAACAGGCTTATGATTCAACGATAAAAGATGTCAGGAAAAAAGTCAAATTTGACATTTTATATATAAAGAGGATGTGTTTCTTGACAGATCTTAGGATATTATTAGGGACTATTTCAGTAGTTCTTACTGGCAAGGGGGCCAGGTAGAGATGATTAAAAAGATATTGATAGCTTTGGTATTGATATTGCTCGTAGCGCCGCAAGCTTTTGCAACACCGCTTCCTTATACATTTACGCTTTCTGGGCCAACAATAACCCCGGATACCGCTTTGGGTTTTGAAGGTTGGTATGTTTGGAAATACCGCGTAGATGTTGTTACCGGAGGCACAACACACTTTGGCTTGAGTAATTGGGTTCTTGAATTACCTGATTGTTATATTGCAAGCCCAAATCTTTTTCATGAGATAGAAGCATCTGCAGGCGCTGGCGATGGAGATAAAGTTCGTACTTATATAGCAGATACTACTATAGATGATCCTAATGCCCATCTGAGCGGCCTTAAATGGGAACACCCTGATGGATATACAGGAGATCAATTAGATGAAATTAATGAGTTTGGATATTTTTGGTTCAGCGCGCCTACAGATCAATCAATAGAAAGAGACTGGGCTATCAAGGCAGGTTCAGTTAATAATGGTGGCGGCATTGTGGCTAGCGGCCAGATCGCTGTTCCAGATTGCCCGGATTGTGAAAATCCTGGGGTGCCGGAACCTATCAGCTTATTATTATTCGGCAGTGGATTGTTTGGAGCAGGGTTGCTCAAAAAAAGGGAGAATACCCATGCATAAGATCACAAAGTTAGTTGTTTTGTTCTCATTATTAATTTTGGCTGCAGGCTGCAACCAGAGCGGAATGAATCTTGGTAGTGGAGATAGCGGCGCTTCTTCGTTTTCTGCTTTATCTGCTCCAGAAGATGCGCTTGCCAGTGGCTCGGATGACTCAGGCAGCGGTAGTGGTGAACAGGTAGCATTGGTGCATAATCCAGAGCCTGCAAGTTTAGCGCTTCTGGGATTAGGTTTACTTGGGCTATTAAGAAAGAAAAATAGAATTTAAATCCAAAAAAGAAAGGGAGGTGAAAAATGATGAAAAAAGTGTTATTTGTTTTAGTTGCGTTGGGTATGTTCTTGTGTGTTTCACAGGCATATGCATTTTCTTTATCAACAGCGGCTGGTGATTATTTTGGGCCGGTTGAGTTCAAGTTCTCTGATTTTTCTAGCGGGGTTCTTTACGATGAGAGCTCTGATGGGTATGAGCAGAGTGACGATGTTGAAGATGCATGGGGTATTTTTAAAGTTTCCACGATCAAAACCCCAGCCGCACAGACCGTTTGGTTTGATACTAAGAACGGAGATGAGTTAACAGGAATCTTCTATGGTATAGACGATGATTTCTGGGCTTTGGACGGAAGCGGTATTAACATTCAGTCCATCAGCGGGCACATTGATCTTTATTTAGATGCTGCCGAGAACTTTGATCCTACAGGTGGTCCTTTGGCACGCACAGGCGATTCTACTTATCCAACTGTTACGGATGGTGCATTATTTCTGTCCTTAGATTTCGTTCCGGGAATCAAGTACGGGAATTTTGACAACACCGATGATCATATTACTTATGACGTCAATTTAGATGGGACTACATCTCCTTTCACTGGCGATGGTGCGTTTTATCTTAACGTAACAGGAGGAGCTTATGCTTCATTGTTTGATAGCGATTATTATACGCTGACAGACGATGATGGTGGCATTCATAAGGTTGACTTTTTCGGTCAATTTGATTCTGAGGCTCCTGGTAGTTTCCAATGGTTGACCAACAGTGAAGATCCTGTTGGTGGCGCCGCAGTACCTGAACCGGCTTCCATGATCCTTATGGGAATTGGTTTAGCAGGTGCAGCACGTTTAAGACGTAGAACAGCCTAAGTCATCCTAAGAAATTAGGGTGGCTTAGTTGGTTTACCGGTAATTCAATTAAGCCTATTCTTCAACTGCGAGAGTAGTAAAGGTAGGCTTAATTTTGGCCTCATAATTACTTACTTTTTATAAGATTAATAGAAGTAGAAATTAGCAAAAGGATAAAAATGAAAAAAATAACAATAATGGTTATAGTGATGACAATTTTTACATTTTCTTCAGCCTATCAGGCATCAGCTGTTACAGTATTGCCTGACCCGACCACTGTATATGATGGTATAGGCGTAGCAAGTCATTACGACGACTTCTATACTTATCCGGCATCGCTTATGATGGCATTCGCGGATCAGGGCTTTCCTGTCACAAAGTCAGATTGGGATGTGGTGGCAGGTACTGGCGGCCTTGATGTTATTATCTATAATGGTCCAGGAAGTAGCAATATAAATGTAGGAAGCGCCAATAATTTTACCTTTGAAGACGCGATTAAAGCCCCTGGGGGAGATAGTAGTGTTTCCGGCACCTGGGGGAGCGGCGACGTCCCAGCACAAAACAATGGGCCGGTTACCGTAGGCCAGGTTCTTGATTATTTAGCGGCACAATTTGGCCCAGGTATAACCACGCCGGTATTTAATTTTGACTCTCATGAAAACCAACCGAACAGTACTAATTCTTTAGATTTCGTCGGCAAAGTCAGTATCTATGATGGCGCGACAGTAGTAAAAGCCTGGTATTTAGACAATATTGATAACGATGCATTTGACCCTACCGCGTGGGTAACTGTGCCAAATACCCTTGATCTAACCGGGGATTCATTGCATGTCTATACTATAGATAATGACAGGGCGGGAAACTCAAGGCTTGATTACTCTGTTTACGCTCCGTTAATGGATCTTAGCCTATACGACCGCGACTTTTTATTCGTTGTTGACCTAAATTTTCAGAATCTTGATGATGGTTTTGAAGAGGTATTTCTTTCCGGAACATTTACTCCCGGAGATAATGTTATTCCTGAACCGGCGTCAATGTCGCTTCTTGGTTTAGGATTATTGGGTTTGGTACGAAGGTTTCGTAGGAAATAGTAGATAAATAATTAAGCCTATTGATTAGAAATAAGAGATTGGTAGGCTTAATTTTTGCTTTATAAAAATACACTTTTAATAAGTTTTACAAAAGGGGGAATGAAATGAAGAAGGTTTTAGCCGGAGGATTGTTGTTTTTTGGGCTTTTCTTTTGCCTGACTAATGTTTCTTTTGCCGCGCTGACTTTTTATGACAGTAGGTCGGCATGGGAAGCAGCGGTTGGTTCATTCGCGAACGCGGACTTGGATAGCCAGGTAGAGGTAGATGATTACATAAGTTCAGTTGAGCTTCCTTCTGGTGATTACGCGGCTTTTGATTCCAGCTTTATGGGTATTAATGATCCTCGTGCCCTGGCAGCAGATAGCGGCTGGAATTATGGCTGGTTTGAAGATTCAGATGGGGAATGGATCTCTAAGAATGCTTTTGGTTTTGAAATAGCGCCGTATCTTTCATCGGGTAGTTGGGCATGGTTCATGAATGAATATTCAGGCATAGAAGGTTTTGATCCTACTCTTTTATATGCCTTTGATATTACTTTGTCAGCATACGATGATGAGTATTATGGTTCAGACGGTTATATTCCTTCTCTGACGCAGAGGGCGGGCATTATTGGTGAGCCCAAATTTTTTGGCTGGGTCGGTGGAAATGTCTGGGATTTTGATATATCAGTTAATGATAATATTTTTTATGATGAGTCCGGAAATCCATATTATATTAATGCTGACGGAATTATTTTAAGCAGCTTGGTTGAAGGATACGAAGGCGGAAGCATTACAGGAGATCCAGTAACAAGCGCTACTCCTGAACCGGCGTCAATGTCGCTTCTTGGTTTAGGATTATTGGGTTTGGTGCGCAAGTTACGCAGAAAATAAAAGGGGGAATGAAATGAAGAAAATAGGGTTAGTTGCATTATTAGTTGCTTTGGTTTTGATGGTTGTTCCTCAAGCGTTCGCTTGGACGATCGTTGGTGATTACGGCGATACAGGGTGGCAGACATATAGCTACACGTTTGATCAATATTGGGCAGGAGAGGGAGCTTTTGTTGTCAGCAATTATGATGATACGGCTGCTAGCTCCGTCCTTCTTGTTGATAATGTCAATTTCGGTGTAGAAAACGGAAGTTTTGAGACTGGCGATTTGACAGATTTTTCGGATTACGGTGATGTGAGCGTTGTGGAGTCCTTTGAAGCTTATAATGGGATTGTCTATAATCCGACAGATGGGGATTATATGGCAAGACTTTTGGCTTCCGGGGAAGATACTTCGGAATTTGGCGGTACGGATGGCACGTATCTCTGGCTTGATGGATATTTTGAGTTTGATCCAGGCGATCAAATTTCTTTTGATTGGGCCTTTTTAGGGATGGATTATATGCCGTATGAGGATTTCTCTATTTTTATTCATCCAAGCGAAGAAAGCCAGATAGTTGAGTTTGAGCAGTTGGGTAGGATCGGCGCGATTGATGCCACAACAACTCCCGAACCGGCTTCTATGAGCCTGTTGGGATTAGGGTTACTCGGTTTGGTTCGCAGGTATCGCAGAAAATAGATAGAAGCAACAAGGTGGTCTGAAAAGGCGCGGGTTGAAAAACCCGCGCCTTTTTGTTATAATAAACAAAATATTCAAATTCTTCCTTCACTTCGGATGTCATTCCGATTTTTCCCTCGTTTTTGAATAATCTCTAAACTAACAAAACAACAACGGAGGGATTATGTCTAAAAGTCTATTGTTGGTCCAGACAAAAATTGAAAGTAAAATATTATTTATTCGCGGGCACAAAGTTATGTTGGATAGAGACTTGGCTGCGCTCTATGGAGTAAAGACAAAGGTGTTAAATCAGGCTGTCAGCAGAAATCTCAAGCGTTTTCCTGAAGATTTTATGTTTCAGTTGACGAAAAGCGAGAAGAAACAGGTGGTCACAAATTGTGACCACCTAGAAACTTTAAAGTTTTCACCACAACTTCCATTTGCTTTTACGCAGGAGGGCGTAGCTATGCTCTCAGGTGTTTTAAACAGCAGAAGGGCCATTCAGGCTAATATTCAAATTATGCGTGCTTTTGTAAAGCTAAGAGAGTTAATGGCAACGCATGAAAATTTAAAAAAGAAGATAGAGGAGATGGAAAAGAAGTATGACTATCAGTTTAAGAACGTATTTGATGTAATCAAGCGATTGATAGAACCATCAAAACAAGAACCAAAGAAACGAATAGGATTTCACGCTTAGATATACTGGAACTTCTTTTCGTAATTCAGTTCCATGCCGTGCGGGAAGTCGTGGTAGGGGTAGATGATGATCTCGGCTTTTGCCGGGATATTGGTAATAAGCACATCGCGTATCTGGTTCTCTAATGGCTCTGAAAGCGGGGTTGTTTTTTTCGTTTGTATTTCAATCCTTAAGCCTGCCTTGCTGTTGGATAGTTTAAAATTCCCCGTGATGTTTTCGGCGATGTCCTTTTCTTTGTATAGCAATTCTTTAACGAGTTCAGGCCGCAGAGCAAAGCCTTCCTCAAGCGTTATCTTGTCCCTGCCCCAGACAGCTACTAAAGGCAGCCTGACGCGCGGCGTGTAATCTGAGTAATTAAAGGCCGCAAGCGTGTCTTTAAGATGCTTAAATGAAATGCACACACCTTCATCCTTTGTATTGTAACGCACAAGCGGTATTACGGCTTCTTCCTGAAGATTGGTGAGCACTATATCAGATAGATCGCGTTCTTTAGGCGACTCTTCAACAAAGAACCTTAATGGATTGTAATGCATTAGGCTAGGCAGGTTGTCAGGGTCGCCTTTTATAAGGGCCTCTCTAAATTTTTTGTCACGCTGTAAGAGGCGGCGTATCCTGATAAGTTCTTTTGTCTCATAAAAGATATTCAGGCCGAATTCAGCTACTCCAAGGGATGAACCTATAAGGCTCTTGGAATCGGGTTCGTCAGGGTCAATTCCTAATATGTTACAAAAATAGGTCCTTAAGTTCTCAGGCAACATCTCTTCGCCTAAGATGATGTGCAATTTTAGTTTTTTCCACTCAATGCCTGCCTCAGAGCCGTCCTCAAGGCATTTCTTGATAAATGAGTTCTCTCCTACGAGTATGATCTGGTCGTATGAAGCGGCAAAAGTCTTTATGGCTGAGATGACTATGTCTGGCCTGACACTAGTGTCTGCTATGGTCACAAGCGCTGAGTGTATTTTAACGCCCATAGGCAGGCAGTTAATAAGCAGGGTCTTTTTTTCGCCTACATTGAAAATATAATCCAGCATGAAGTCAATGCCCTCGCGGGATTTGACAGCTTCTTTTTTACTGATAAGGCTGTAGGAGAAAAGGCCGCTGTGGCCTGAGCTTGAGACTATTTCGTGGATGTTATCTATTTCACCATCTACACAGAGCTTTTTTATATTGTCAGCGTATAGCTTGAATGTTTTGTTTTTATCAAGGACAGGCACAGCTTTTTTGAAGTCTTCAATTGTCGTGATAGATGAGGCAGGCACATTGTGTTCTTTTAAGAATTGCTTGTAGGCAGGGACCTTTAAAGCAGCTCTTTGAAATGCCTTTAGAGCTTTTTTTTCTGAAAGTTCTTTAAGCTTTGCCGGTTCAAGCGAGGCAAGCATTTGGATAGTCAGGTATTTTTTAGTGCGTCTAAACATTAGAAGTAGAGTTTTAACTCACAATAGTAGAGGTTATTACTGTCCTGGAACTCGCTGCCCGGGGTCTGGGCATAGATCTGGGCGCCGGCCTTGGCGTCAATGTTCTCTTTAATATTATAGCTTAATTCGGGGTTGACGAAAGCACTTTTACCGTTGATATCGTAGATGAGTTGTAATTGGGCCTTAAAAAGCGGGGTTAGCTTGCGCGAGATAGAGGCGCTGACAAGGTTTTTCCTTAGAGAAAGCCTTTTGCGTGATTCTAAGAGCGAGTTTGAGAATGCGCTGAAGATGCCGTTAGCCGCGCCATTATAGAAATATTCCAATAGGCAGTTGGTCTCTGAAGAAAAAGTGTGGTCTATGCCTATGCTCGCGCGCGGGTAGCGCTCTTTGCCTGCTTTTGTATGGGTGAATTCGCCCCGTAAGCCGGTGTTCCAAAGGTAGCCGTCAAAACCAAATCCTAACACTTTTTCTTTCAGGTGTTTGGCAATGATCAGTATCGTATCGTATGTTCCTAACTTTTTGTTGAATTTCATGCCGTAACTATCCTGGGAGCCTGTTCTTCCGGGGCCATACAGGATATTTAATCCTGAAAAATTATCGCTGAATAGTTCTACATTAAGCGCGTCAAAGCCCACTCGTTCGTCTGCTTCAATATCTGACGGCAGGGGAGGATTGAAGAGGTCAAGCGGTGAGTAAAAACGCATTTTGCCCCAGTCTATGAGTTGTTTGCCAAATGTTACGCGGCTGTGAGGCGATCCAAATTTTAAAAATGCGCGGTGGAGCGATTGGCGTTCGTAGACGTGTTTAGTGTCGGTTATGACATGGTCCGCATCCCACCAGGCAAGGCTTCTTTGGTTCTTTTGTCTTATAGTATTAAAATCAGAAGTGCGCGAGAAGTCATTGAGCATAAGCTCGTGGTCATAGGTAAAATTTGCTTCAATGTTCTTTGTAAGTTTCGGCGTGAATTCAAGGCGCAGGCGCTGAAGGATGTAGAATATGCCTTCTTTTGTCGTTGTGGATCTAGAGAAGGCAGACAGAACTTTATAATAGCCTGCGATCATATCGCTGGCCGGGGACGCGTAAGCGCGTGAGGTAACTAACAGATATGAAATAATAATTAGGATCGCGACGTTAATACTTTTATGTTTTTGCATTATCCTGTAATTTTGCCGTCGTGCAGCTGGATGAGGGTCTTGGCTTTGTCCATGACCATTTTGTCGTGGGTGGCAAATATGAATGTGATGCCTAAGGTCTGGCCCATGGTCTTCATAAGGTCTATTAGGTCTGAACCTGTTTTAGAGTCTAAGTTTGCCGTAGGCTCATCTGCTAATACAAGCTTGGGCTGGGCGAGTATTGCCCGGGCTATGGCAACGCGTTGTTGTTGGCCGCCGCTTAATTCGCTAGGCCGCCTGTTTATGAAGTTCTCAAGCCCTAAGTCTTTTAAGACCTGATATGCCTCGTGCCTGCGCCTTTTGTTGGATATGCCTTGTAGTAAGGCTACGTATTCGGTGTTTTCCATAGCAGTCAGAGTGCTGACGAGATTATAAGCCTGGAATACAAAACCTATTTTTCTTAAGCGGAATTCTGCCAGTCGCGCCCTGTTCAAAGAAGACAAGACCGTGCCGTCAACAACGACTTCTCCGCTGGTCGGCGTATCAAGCGCGCCTATGATGTTTAAAAGTGTTGTTTTGCCTGAACCCGAAGGCCCGGCAATAGCCACAAAATCTCCGCTTTCAATTGCCAGTGTAATATCGTCAAGAGCTGTTGAGCGTATATCAGAGCCTTTTTCGGTGTAGGTCTTTGATAGGTGTTGGATATTTATAATAGAGCTCATATGTGCCTTATTGCCTCAATAGGTGAAAGCCGCGACGCCTTAAGCGCGGGTATTATTGATATTATTATGCTGACAGCCAGGACTATCAGGCTGTAGATGCCGATGTTAATGAAGTCTAATCTTGGGTAAATAATAGAGTCGTAATAAAGACTGTTCAAGGCGCTTGATATCACCGTAAGGTCTATGCCCTTGGTACCGAAAAATATGACAAGGCAAGTTCCTAAAAGCGCTCCGATGAATGTCCCTATCATGCCTAAGAAGAAAGATTCAGCGGCTACTGTCAATACGACTTGGCCGGGTTTTGTGCCAAGGGCGAGCATTATACCGAATTCGCGCGTCCTTTCAAGCACAGCCATGAGTATGGTATTGAGTATGCCGGTTGCGACCACTAACAGGACTATAAAGAGGATAAGGCTTGTGAATACCGCGTCAAACTGCAGCCACTGATATACCTGGGGTGAGATCTCTTTCCAATTCAGGACCTCAAATTTTGTCTGGTTTATTTTTTCCTTTAAAAACATTGTTGTGGCGTCAACTTCGTTAAGTGAGCCTGATTTTACTACTATCTCAGATATCTTTCCGTCTAACACAAGCAGGTCTTGCGCTGCTTTTAGCGTTATCATAGCAAGGCCTTTGTCTATTTCTTCAGCGCCGGCATCTATGATGCCTGTTACTTCGTATGCCGCAGCGGCAACACTGCCGTCGCTTGCCTGGCTCATTATTACTACTTTATCGCCTAAGCCTGCCTTGAGGTTGTCTGAGAGTTGCGCGCCTATTAATATCTTGTCATGATCTTCTTTTTTAAGGAACTCGCCTTTACGTATGCGCTTGTGTATTGTTGAGACCTTTAATTCAGAGACAGGGTCTACTCCTAAAAGCAGTATACCTGCCGAGCTCTCAGGCGATGAGATAAGCGCGAAATCTTTGACCCTTTCAGAGAAGGCTGTTACTTTTGGGTTCTTTCGCAGGGTATCTAAAATAGTTCCAAATCCACCCATGCTCTTTTCAATACTCATGCTCTTCTGGAAACCGATCTTGTGTATCTGGATGTGGCCGATAAGCAGGTCTGTGTAGTTCTCAGCCATCTGCTGGTCCGCGCCATTGACAAAACCTTTAAGAAAGATAAGGGATGATAGGCCGATAGCAATAGCAGAGACAGTGATAAACGAGCGGGCAGGGCTGCGCGCGATGTTACGCCAGGCTATCTTGATAAAAGTGCTCATTTTCGGGTTCTCAAGTTCTGCAAGCTAAAGACGCTGTCGTCAATGGGCTCATTATATACTACAGAGTCAGAGACTTCAATTATGGTGGTGTGGCCTTGTTTTATTTCAGATGTCATATCCCAGTGTGCCGGAATGGAGCGGCCGGATATTTTTTTAACATTAGAATAGCTGAGGGTTTTGATAAGTTTGTTATTCTTGCCGTAAAACTCGTCGCGCACAGGCGTAAAGTCTTTTTTGTTTATGCGCATTATCCTTTTATACCAGACAACGGCAGAGCCGGGCTTAGGTGTCAGTTCAATTACGTAAACATCTTGCCCTTCGGTATTCTCTTCGCTGAGCAGCTTATGCGTGTAGTCATTTACAATGCTGCTTTCTTTGACCAAGTCGTCATTAGCAAAATCTGAGCCCATCCATGGCTGAAGCATCATTGAGGGCGGTATTTTTATTGTGCGCTCAACGGCAGGCAAATAGTTCCACATCTCATTTTTTACGCGCAGGGTCGTTGTGTCCTTTTCTTTTGCCGGGGAAAGTATGCGAATGAACATTTTATCGCGGCCAAGGCTATAGACATACAGCTCAAGCCGCCTTTCCCAGTTAGGCGTTGTGATGGCCATGGAATATTTGCCTTCCTGGGTGTCGCCTCTCATTAAGTCATCAGAGCGTTTGATCATTTCCTGGGGGGTAAGTTCCTGGCTAAATAAAAAAGAGGGTAGTAATAGAAGAAAAAGAAAAACGGCCGGGATAAGATGTGTCTTTTTCATATAACTCATTATATTTCATATAGATAAAAAGTCAAACTGAGATTATTAAGTGTGGGGTTGACTGATGTCCGAGGCTGTGATAAGGTAGTAGCTACTCCTATGAGCGAATACATATTTAAAAAGATAGAATCAGAAGATGCCCTTGCCGAGATCTTCAGGCTGCGCTTTCAGGTTTATTGTAAAGAGTGCAACTTTATTAATGAGGCGGATCACCCCATGGGCTTTGAGACGGACGAGTTTGACGAACACGCCGTTCATTTCGGGGCTTTTGACCATTCAGGGCAACTTATAGGCGCAGTGCGCCTGATATTGCCGTCTTGCGATAAGTTCCCTATCGAAGATTTTTGTCCTGGACTTCCATTCGGCCGCTTGTTGCCTCGCAGAGAAGAGTGCGCCGAGATATCACGGCTTGCCATAAGCAAACTCTATAGAGGACGGGAAAAGCCAACGCTATTTCTGCGGCGCGTCAGCCCTATAGTATCAGGGCTTTGTGATGCCATGTATCAGGAGTGCCGTGAGTCGGGCATCAATCATTGTTTCGCGCTTATGGAAAAACCCCTTCGGTTGTTATTGAAACTGCACGGGTTTATTTTTAGGCCATTTGGCGATGAAGTTGATCTATACGGCATGGTCACACCTTATATTATTGATGTTCTGGAACACGGGAAAAGAGGCGTCTTGAAATTACCTTCTACATCTAATTTAAGTTAAACGCGCATGGAAGAACAATTCACATTCAGGAAAATTGAATCAAAAGAGGACATGCTGGCGGCTTTCAAGTTGCGCTTCCAGGTCTATTGTAGAGAGTGCAATTTTATTGACCAGTCGTCTTGCCAATTAGGCATTGAGACGGATGAATTTGATGATTACTCCGTGCACTTCGGAGCGTTTGACCACACGGGCTTACTTGTCGGCGGGGTAAGGTTGATACTTCCATCCTGTAATGAATTCCCAATTCAAGACCACTGTAAAGAATTGAACGTTGATCTTAATGAAACGCCGCGTAAACAGTGCGGCGAGATATCCCGCCTGACCATAAGCAAGCTTTTCAGAAGAAGGGCAAACGACGGACTTTACTATGAACCGCAGACAGATGACCAGACAGTTGAAGATAAGGGGATGTATTTTATGCGCCGCGTGCGGCCAATGGCCTTTGGGCTTTACCGCGCCATGTATCATGAGTCTAAGCGCATAGGGATCAACCACTGGTTCGCTTTAATGGAGCCGAAGCTGTGGATGCTTTTAAAGATACACGGCTTTGTTTTCAGGCCGATAGGGCCTCCTGTTGATTTTTACGGCATGGTAACGCCTTATGTGGTTTCTATCCCAGAACTTGAACAGAACGTCTATTCAAAATTCCCGCAATTCTTCAGTTATTTCATGGAAGACCTTGAACCCGAATTACAGCCGAAGTTTTAATGAACATATTTCAGATCTTTAGTGAGACGTGCGAAAAGTATCCGGATAAGGCCTGCCTGAAATTTAAAAAGGGCGAGGCGTATGAGGGCGTGACTTATCGCGAGCTTTTCAGGCGTGTTCGCGAATTGCGTTCTGAATTAATAAAGGCGCGCGTCAAACCCGGCCAAAGAGTGGCTATACTTTTGACCAACGGCGCTAATTGGCCTGTTGCTTTTTTCGCGGCTGTTTCTATCCAGGCAGTGGCAGTCCCTATTGACACGCAGCTCTCGCCAAAAGAGATGCGTTCTATCCTGATACACTCGGGTGCTAAGATGTTATTAACCGAAGACAAGTTTGGCGTTTCGTTAGGCTCGGTGTTTACGTGGGATACCGGCATCAGGCTTCGTTTTCTTGACAGGTTGGATAATGTTCCTTCTGAAAATAATAATGAAGACGCTTTACGTTTAGGCGATTTTGAAGCTCATAAGCTCGCCGCGTTGTTCTATACGTCCGGCACAACGCAGGAGCATAAAGCGGTGATGCTAACGCATAAGAACCTGCTCGCCAATTTCAATTCAATTGAAGAATTAAAGATCATACGCGCTGATGATGTCCTGGTGTCGCTTTTGCCTTTGCATCACACATATCCTTTTATGGTGACGTGTTTGGCACCCTTTTTAAAAGGGGCGAGTGTGTGTTACGTCTCATCCATGGCCCATCATGAACTTTTTTCCTGCATAAAAGAGAACGGTGTGACTATTTTTGTGGGCGTGCCGCAGTTATTTACTTTGATAGAGCGCTCTGTGGCTGACCGCCTTAAAAAATACGGCCTGGCCCTTAGGTGGTCTACTGACAGGTTGCTTGATGTATGCGTAGGGTTGTCGGCGGTAAGCGGCAGGAATATATGTAAGATGTTCTTGCAGGGATTGCATAATGTGTTCGGCCCGACTTTAAGGTTTATGGTAAGCGGCGGCGCGAAACTTGACCCTAACGTGGCGCGTAGTTTTACCAGATGGGGTTATAAGATAATTGAAGGCTATGGCTTAACAGAGACATCGCCTGTTGTCACGTTCAATAATTCTAATATCAGCAAGTTTGATTCTGTTGGCTGCGCTTTGCCGGGGGTAGATGTTTCTATAGTCAATCCAGGGAGCGACGGCGCAGGAGAAATAGCAGTGCGCGGAGATAATGTAATGCTTGGTTATTACCGCGCTCTTCCTTTGACTAAAAAAGTATTTTTAGAAGGCCGGTTTTTGACAGGGGATATGGGTTTTAAAGACAAGGCCGGATATTTGCATATCACAGGCAGGCAGAATGAGTTGATCGTCCTGCCTTCAGGCAAAAAGGTAAATCCCGATGCCGTTGAGGCAGAGTATTTAAAGAGCCCTTTTATAAAAGAGATATGCGTTTTGTTCGTCAAGTCAGGAGCTGAGGGCGGCCACTTAATGGCTGTGGTAGTGCCTGATGAAGACCAATTAAGGGCAAAGAGGCATTTTAATATTAATTTTAAACTGCGTTGGGAGCTGGATAATGTCTCCCAGCAGATGCCGTCTTATCAGAGGGTAAAAGGTTTTGTCTTATCCAAAGAGTCTCTGCCGCGCACGCGTTTAGGCAAGGTTATCCGTTATAAGGTAGATGAGAAATACAAAGACGGCGGATTCGCGCAGGATGAGAAAAGATATATAGGCCCTGAAGAGCTTTCAGAATTTGAGAATATGGCGCTGAGGTATCTTTCCAAGATATTGAAAAAGGACGTAAACCTTGACGACCACCTTGAGTTGGACTTAGGGTTAGACTCTTTGGGCCGTATTGAGCTCTTGTCGTCTTTGCAGGAATTAGTGAAGGTCGGAATTGATGATTCGCTCGCGCTTGAGATGTTCCAGGCAAGGACCATACGCGACATTATCACAAAGGCGCGTGAGGCATTTCCTGAAAGCGCATTTACTGATTTTTTAAAAAGAGACGACACAGTATTCTGGCCGCATCTTTTGGCTGAGCCGCCGTCTCCTGAAGACAAGGCAAAGTTAAAACTCCATTTTGATATCTTTGATAAGTTAGTTTCGGCCATGGAGATACTGCTTTTTAAATTCAAATTCAGAGTGCTGTTTTCAGTGAAGATAAAAGGGAGGGCCCACATACCAAAGAACGGGCCGTTCGTAATAACGCCAAATCACGTGACCTACCTTGATGCTTTCTTTGTATTGTGCGCCTTGCCTACGCGGCTTATTTTAAATACTTACTTTGTGGGTTTTGGCGAGATATTCAATCATCCTTTATTAGCGTGGGCTTTGCGTTTTCACAGGCTTATACCTATTGATGCCAACCTTGACCTGGCAAAGACGTTGAAACTTTGCAAATATGTCTTAGAGCAGGGCAAAATTTTAGTCTATTTTCCTGAGGGGCAGCGCTCCGCGGATGGCACCTTGAAGGAGTTCAGGAAGGGGATAGGTATTTTAGCCAAGGAGTCGGGTGCTAAAATTTTGCCCATCTACATTGATGGCGCTTATAAGGCATGGCCGCGCACAAGGGCTTTCCCTTTGCCTGGCGATGTAACGGTCAAAGTAGGCGAGTGCCTGGATGTAGCAGACTTAAGCCATGGGACTGGTGAGGACCCTTATACTGTCATCGCGCACAATCTCCGCACTAAAATGTCAGGCTTGATCTAAGAGCATAAAGAGACGGGTGTTTCTAAAACAGAGGAGGAGCAGATGAAGAAAAAACAGAAGAAACATAAGAAGAGCTATGTGTGCGCGACGTGCGGTATCACATCAGGTTCAAAGGGCCATCTGTGCAATCCGGTTGTCGCGGACAAAGGCTTTGAGTGCGAGTATTGCGGCGCTGTAGTAGGGAATCCGCGGCACTTGTGCAAGCCTAAAGCGACAAAGATCTCTTTTGTCTGCGAGATTTGCGGAAGGGCAGCTGCCCAAAAGTCAGAACTTTGCAGCCCTGAAAAAATATAGGGCCTGGCTTGTATTGTTAAAAGGTATTTGATATGAGGCTTAGAGAGTTTTTGATCTTTATGGCAGGCCTTTTTGTGTCTGTTTTTCTTTTGGGGCTGGGTATGGGGCTGTGGCCTTTAGGCCAGTTTTCTTCGCGGGCCGCGATCTTGGCAGGCCTTTTCATCAACGGCCTAGTTCACTTCTTCTACTGGAAGAAATTCTGGGGTCTTCTGAAATCCTTGCGCAGGACCTAATAGCCCAAATAGCCAGCTTGGTTTAGAATCCTATTCGCTTTTTCGGCTCTTGCTTTGGTGGTTCCAATAACTGCTTTATTGCGTCAAAAATGATCTTGAACTGATGATCATACTTTTTTTCCATTTCTTCTATCTTTCGCCTTAAACCTTCATGGGTAGCCATTAATTGTCTTAATTTTGTGAATGTCCTTATGATCTGGATATTTACTTGAATAGCGCGTTCACTATTAAGGACACTGGATAACATAGCGACGCCCTGCTCTGTAAAGGCGTGTGGATTGTATCGTAGCCCGCCCCATCTTGAGGTCACAAATTGTGACCTCAAGATTGCAACCTCTTGATCTGTAAGAGGAAACATGAAATCCTTTGGGAACCTTTTGATATTGCGCTTAACTGCCTGGATTAGGATTTTTGTTTCTACTCCGTAGAGTTTAGCTAGATCTTTGTCCATCATAACATTAAGCCCGCGAATCAATAATATTTTGGTCTCTACTAGTTCTTGATGCACAATCAGAGGTTTCTGTGACATAATATCCCCTTTCTATTTTTGTTCACCTTTAGGGAATATCCGAGACTTGAGGGATGGGTGAAAAGGGAAAGTCCGAATATGAGGAAATTTAACTATAGAAATTATACAGATATTTCTGTTTTATGTCAATGATTTAAGGCGCCAAATTGGCACCTTAGGCTGGGGTGATATCAAGGAAGAGCTAACTGCTTATCAATGTTACACTTTGAGCCTTGACAAAATCAGGAACGTATGTTATCCTTTCATTTCAAATGGGTAAATTCAAGATAAAAATAGTGATACCAAAGGGCCTTTTCGCCATCTGGAAGCCTGTTACAAGCCTTTTGATGTCAGAACCCAGGGTCCTTATACCGTTCTGCCTGCTTGCTGTAATCGAGATCTTTGCCTTGTGGTTCCTTTCCTGCAGCCCGCATTTCCCAATAAACGTCATTATGGCGCCTCCCATTAAGAGTATTTGGGGCCCTACTTACCTACATTACCCTTATATATACGAGCTTTTGCCGCGGATGTTCTATTACGCCAAGATCGTGATAGGCGTTATGATAGGCGCGCTTACCAGCGGCATGGCTGTCCTCATGGTCTATTATTATAAGAAAAGCCGCCGCATAGACCTTAAGGAGATATTCTTTGCCGTGCTTAAGCGTTATGTCTCGCTCTTTATCCTTGCCATCATCTTATTTACCTGCGTCCATTTTGTGATGAAAGAGCCTTCGGTGCTGCTCTTAAAATATTTCTTTGCCAAACACGCTAAACTGCTTTTCCTTGGGCCTAAGTTCTGGTTCGGTATTTTCCTGCCGGTCTTACAGTTTGTTATGGCAGTCGTATTGCAGGCGTTGTTCGTTTACGCTATTCCTTATATAGTCATTAAAGAAAAGAAGTTTATCCCTGCCCTTGTTTTAGGTGTAGGGCTTTTCTTTAAGAAGTTCCTAAAGACTTTTGTAGCGGTGCTAGTACCAATGTTTCTGTATATTCCAGTGACCATAATACGCGCCAATATGAGCTTGATCGCGGGTATGTTCAACCCGGAAGCTATCGTAGTAGTATTGTTAATAGGTATTGTTGTAGGGACTGTCATTGTTGACGCGTTGGTGACGCTTGCCACAACTCTTATTTTTATCGGGGCTATAGATGAAGCGTAGAATATCATATTTGTTGGTTTTTGTTTTCGCGTTTGCTTTGCTTGTTTTGCAGGGTTGCGAAAGCAAATCCTTTAGGGCTGAACGCGAGATGTGGCGCGCGCACAAGGCAGCGCAGGCCGTTTACAAGAACCCCAAAGGCACACCGCCTTTCCAATTAGCAGCTGTCCAGGAACAATACCGCAAAATAATCAAAAAATATTCCGAGTCACTTTTCGCGATACAATCACAATTCTCTATCGGCCACCTTTACCTTGTCATGGGAGATTTCCAAAAGGCCCGCGACGAATATCGTAAGCTCACCCTTGATTGCACAAAGAAGGGTAATCTTTGCGCCGAGGCATTTTTCGCCATAGGTAATAGTTACGAGCTTGAAGGCAAGTGGGATGACGCGTTATCCCAATACAGGATGATAATGCAGTCGTTTCCTTTTTCAGCCAAGAGTTTGGACTTACCTCTATATATAATCAGGCATTACCGCCAAGCCAAACAAACCGATTCCAAGATCAAGGGCGCGGTTGATGAAGCAGTGGCTTATTATACGGGTTTAAAGAGCAAGTCCGAGACGGAAAAAGGCGGCTATATACTGCAGAGCCTTATTACCCGTTCTTATCTTGAGGGCCAGCAATACGAAGACGCGCTTGCAAGCTTGGATAAGGTCATGCGCGATTATCCGAAATACAACCCTGAGCAGGCGCTGTGGATAAAGACTTTGATCTACGCGAACAGATTAAAAGATAAGGTTAAGGCCAAAGAAGTCCTTCAGACAATAGTGCGTGATTATCCTCAATCTAAACTCGCCAAGTCAGTCGAAGCGTTGTTAAAGAAACTTTAAAGGAACCGCGGTTAAAAAATTTTCATGGGGGTGAGAATATGACCAAGGTTGATTTTTCGGAACTTCATAAAGATATTTTAAATGATACGCTTGCCAAGCTTAAGAGCTTGCTGCGAGCGGAATCCGCGTCTTTGTTCTTGTTTGACCCGGAGCACCAGGAACTTGTATTAGATTCTTTCTTTGACGAACACAAGGTCCAATTCAAAGGCCTGCGCCAGAGGATGGGCGAGGGCATAGCCGGCTCTGTTGCCAACGAGTGCAAGGCGGTCTTGGTCAAAGATATAAAGACAGACCCGCGTTTTCAGCAAGGGCGTTTCCGCCACTATCATACTGATTCGTTCATCTGCGTTCCAATACTTACCGAAGATTCGCTTATAGGCGTCATTAATATCTCAGATAAAGCCTCAGGGGAAATATTTACGGATGAAGATTTTGATCTTGCCTGCCTTTTCGCGCAGCTTGCTTCGCGCATGGTAGAGAACCAGATAGCTTTAGCCAAACTGCGCGAGGAGAACGAGCTCTTGAAAAAAGAGAAGGCCGAGATCAAGGAAGAGCGCGGATTTTTGGAAAAATTCGCCTCTATGGGAAAACTCGCCGGCGGCATAGTCCATGAGATAAATAATCCGTTGGACGCGGTCATGCGCTATACGAACATGATAATTGAGAAAGACCTGGACCCGGCGGTCGCGCGAGAATATCTAAACGAGATAAAAGTGGGCTTGACGCGCATACTTAAGATAACGCGTTCTTTGCTGGAGTTTTCCCAGCAGCTTAATGATAATAACAATAAAGAAACAGCTGATGTCAACGAGATGGTGGAAGAAGCGCTTTCTCTATTCCGCCATACGCTTTTCTTAGGCCACATGAAAGTGGAAAAACACTTTGCTGACAATCTGCCTAAGATAGTAGACAAAGGCCTGTGCCGCGTATTCTCTAATTTCGTAAAGAACGCTTTTGACGCCATGCCTGACGGAGGCACGCTTAGCATAACGACTTATTGCGAGAATGGATATTTGTCTATCAGTTTTAGAGATACGGGCTGCGGTATATCGGAAGAGATAAGAGAGAAGATATTCTCTCCTTTCTTTACGACCAAGCCTATAGGCCAGGGTGTTGGCCTTGGCCTGCCTATTTGTTTTGAGGTAATCCAGCGCTATCAAGGAAAGATAGACGTCAATAGCGCGCCGGGCCTGGGCACTGAGTTCAAGGTCCGCCTGCCTATTACAAATCCCCTATGACGTTAAACGGCATACATATACTCGTAGCAGATGACGACTCGCTCGTGCGCAGGTCTATGTGCGAGGTCCTTTCGTATGAGGGGTATTATTGCACCCAGGCATGTGACGGCGAGGACGCCCTTGCCAAATTAAGACAAGTCCATTTTGACATACTTATCTCAGATATGAAGATGCCCAAGCTTGAGGGTATGGAACTTTTACAGAAAGCCAAAAGCGAATTCCCGGGCCTATCAGTTATCATGGTGACGGGTTTTGGTTCAATTGAAAGCGCGGTAGCTGCCATACGCGATGGCGCGGTAGACTATATCACCAAGCCCATAATTGATGATGAGATAAAACTTATTATTAAACGTATCGCGGCAGAACTTGACCTTTTAGACGAAAATAAATACCTGCGAAGCAAACTCTCCTCTACTGTTCGCCAGAAGTGCTGCGACATAATCGGCAAGAACCACAGGATGCAAAAGATCTACGACCTTATTGATATTATTTCTGAGGCAAAGACAACGGTATTGATAAGAGGCGAGAGCGGCACAGGCAAGAGGCTTGTCGCGCGCGCCATACACTATACGAGCCCCGGCTCGGAAACTAAGCCGTTTGTGGAGGTCAGCTGCGGAGCGCTTTCAGAGACCTTGCTTGAAAGCGAACTTTTCGGCCACGTCAAAGGCGCTTTTACCGGAGCTATCAAAGATAGGCTTGGCAGGTTTGAGTCCGCTGAGGGCGGGACTATCTTTTTAGACGAAATAGACGCTTTCAGCCCTGCTCTTCAGATGAAGTTGTTGCGCGTTTTGCAAGACGGTGAATTTGAGCGCGTTGGAGAGACCAAGACGCGCAAGGCCAACGCCCGCGTTATCGCTGCCACCAACCAAAACTTAGAAGAGTGCATAAGGACAGGCAAATTCCGTAATGACCTTTACTACAGGCTCAACATCATATCCATAGACCTTCCGCCTTTGCGCGAGCGCAGGGAAGATATCCCTCTATTGGTGGAAAGTTTCATTGAAAAACATATGGGCCAGATGAATAAAAAACTAAACGGTATTTCAGATGACGCTTTGCAAAAATTAATGTCACATCAATGGCCTGGCAACGTGCGCGAGCTGGAGAATGTAATAGAACGGGCATGCGTCCTGACCAAGGGGCCGTTGATCCACACAGAAGACCTTCCTGAATCTGTTTTTAAAAATAACGTGAAGTTCGCGGTAACCGTTGAGGCATCCAACGGTAACCTCAAAGACGCGCTGCGTGACCCCGAAAAGAAGATCATCCTTGACGCGCTTGAAAAGAGCCGTTGGAACAAGAAAGAAGCGGCAGTGCTGCTAGGCATAAACAGGACAACACTCTATAAAAAATTAAGCTATTACGGTATTGACCCTAAAGGTAAAGCATGAAAGACATAAAAATAGCCCTAAGAGACCTTATCCCTATAGATGAATTGCAGGAGATGCAGGATTCTTTCTCCGAGGTCGCTAATGTCAGTATACGCACCATTGACGCTAACGGCCATTCACTGACCAATATGAGCAATGTGTTGTCTATATGCCATGAGGCCTATAAAAACAAAGAAATACGCGATAAGCTTTGCAAGCAGTGCTTGCCCGCGTTCCTTGGAGGCGAAGGCATTATAGACGAAGAATTAAGTTTTGAATGCATGCCCGGCCTTAAGCATTATATGGTGCCTTTGAAGGTCTCGCTTTCTTCCACAACTTCCTTGATACTTGGCTATATGATAATAGGCCCTGTCGTATTTATGAAGAGAAATGATAAAGAAGATTACAGGCAGATAGCTTATAAGATGGGCATTGAATTTGACCAGTTATGGAGTTGGATATTGGAATTCAGGGTGTTTTCGTATCGCGGCGTGCACTCTCTGAAAGATATGATAGAGAATATGACGAGCCGTATCTTAAACCTTGCTTACGCTAAAATGGTGATACAAAAGAAGATGTCAGGCGACAGAAGCGCAAGAGTATTTGAAAGAAGGGCTGCTGCCGCCAGGTATATAGATGAGTTCCTTGAGCTTTTCCTTGATTTTGTAATGCAGGTGACCCAGGGCAACGCCGGTTCTGTTATGCTTTTGGATAGCGAGAAAGGCACGCTTGAGATGAGGTCTTCCCGCGGCTTGCCGAGCGAGGTGTCTCAGAGGGCCTCTTTAAAACTCGGCGAAGGTATTTCCGGGCTTGCCGCTGAGATGAAAAAATCGTTCCTTATAAATGAAGGCCACGTTGATAATATTATTTCCGATAGATTGAATAAGCCGGCCATTTTTTCATCTATGGTCGTCCCCATCAAGTCCCGCGAAGACATCTACGGTGTTGTAAATGTTTCCTCCAGCAAAGCCCAACCAGTCAAATTTGACGAAACCATCCTTGCTCTTGTGACAAGGGCCGCAGGCATTGCCGGCGTTGCCCTCGCAAGTATGCAGAACTAATGTCTGCGTTCGGATACAGACGGGATCTTTAATATCTTGCGGTATTTTGCTACGGTGCGGCGCGCTAAAGTCAATTTTTCTGCTTCTTTTATCTGCTCTACTATTTCCTGGTCCCTCAAAGGTTTCGTCTTATCCTCATTATCTATCAATTCCTGTATCTTAAGCTTGATGCTTTGAGCGGAGACGTCTTCGCCGTCCTCTTTTTTAAGCGAGGTCGAGAAGAACCCGCGAAGAGGGAATATGCCGATCGGCGTCTGCACGTATTTATTCATTACGATGCGCGATATGGTGGATTCGTGCAAGGATACCTTTTCGGCTATTTCTTTTAACGACAGCGGTTTTAATTTATCCATGCCTTCAAGCAGGGCTTCTTTTTGGGTCTCGGCGATTATGGTAATGACGCGAGTTAATGTCTCTTTGCGCTGGGTTATGGCGTTGATAAGGTTGGCCGCGTTCTTTAATTTTTCACGTATGAAGTCTTTTGTCTTTTCATCTGTCTTTTTTGACCTAAGCATGTTCTTATAGGTCGGATTGACCCGTATTATAGGTATGGAATCGTCTTTGGTAGAGACGCGCAGGGTGTCGTCCTTTTCTTCAATAGAGATATCCGGGATGACGTAGGAAGCTTCTTCGTTTGAATAACCGCGGCCCGGTTTTGGTTCAAGGGAGTGTATCTTCTCAATACAGCGCGCTAATTGGGCGTCATCACATTTTAATTTTTTGCACACTTTGTGCCTTGAATCTTTGTGCGCCAGTTCCTCGAGGCATTCTTCAACGACCCTGCGCGTTAGAATGTCGTTATCCTGTTTTTTATCCAGTTGGATAATAAGGCATTCTTTGATGTCGCGCGCGCCAACGCCGCTTGGCTCAAATGTCTGGATAAGTTTTAATACTTTTAGCGCGTCTTCTTCATTACACCCTGATTCAGCGCAGATGTTTGAGAGGGTTTCACGTAAATAGCCGTTCTCGTCAATGTTATTGATAAGGGTAGTGCCTATGCGCAGCTGTTCTTCATCCGCGGCGTTGATCCTAAGCTGCTTTAATAATGCCTCTGTAAGGTTTTCTTTTTTCCCTGGGATGGCCTTTTCGTAGGCATCTTCATCTGATTCTTGCCGCGTAGGTGGAAATTCACCCAAGGCCTCTATAGGGGATTCTATATTTTTTTCAGCCTCTTCAATGACAGGGTTCTCAATAAGCTCGGCCTCCACGACTTCTTTGAGCTCAAGGAGAGGAAGCTCTAAGATCTTCATGGATTGCTGGAGGCTCTGCGTGAATACGGCCTTTTGCCTGTGTTCTAGCCTTTGGTGTAGCGCCATACATACAGTATATCATATTGGAAAATTACGTTGCTAATTTTAGAAGTAATAAGTAAAATATAGGCTATGCAACTTTTTGCCCGGGCAAAGTCGGTCCTGGTGGCGGATGACGAAAAAGACATCTGTCTCTATTTGAAAAGATACCTGGAACGCAAGAGGATGAAGGTCACCACTTGCCTGGACGGCCAGGAGGCTAAAGACCTGATAGAAAAACATAATTTTGATTATTTCCTTCTTGATTGCAGTATGCCTAATATTACGGGGCTTGAATTGATAAGTTTGGCGCGCCAGCGCAATCCGCAGTCAAAGATAATCCTCATTTCAGGATTCCCTTCAGTTAATGAGGCGGTCATCCGCCAGCTTGGAGGGGATACCTTTATCCATAAACCTATACAAATGGCCGAGATCGACAGCATATTAAAGGACTAAAAAAATGAAGATATTTTACGGCATTATTTTAGCGGGGTTATTTTTTAACGTATGTTCTATCAATAACGCGTGGGGAGAGGAGGCTCCGGTGGCAACAGGGACTGTAGTGGTGTTAGAGACTGATCAGGGTAACATTGAATTAAAGCTTATGCCGCAAGTTGCTCCAAAGGCTTGTGAAAATTTTATAGGGCTTGTGAATAAAGGGTATTATAACGGGACTGTGTTCCATCGTTGTATCAAAGGATTTATGATACAAGGCGGAGATCCCACGGCTACAGGCGCAGGCGGAGAGTCATTTTTCGGCAGGCCCTTTGATGATGAGGTGAGTGCTAACGTTGGATTTGATAAGGCAGGTATCCTGGCTATGGCGAACGCCGGCCCAGGGACTAACGGCAGCCAGTTCTTTATTACTGTAGCTCCGACACCGTGGCTTAATATGCACCACACTATATTCGGTGAAGTCGTATCAGGTTATGATGTTGTTGAGAAGATAGTGGGTTCTCCCACAACGCCCGGGGATAAACCGCTCAAGGAACAGAAGATACTCAAGGCGTACGTAAAGGTATGATCACACACCCCGCGCTTATAAGGAATTGCGCGGGTGTTTTGTCTTCTACAAAAAGGAGGTTGTATGATGGGTTGTAAAATGATGGCAGGTTATTCAAGCTCGTATCTGTTGTTCACCATTCAGATCATCTTTGTGCTTATGTTGTTTACATGTTTGTTGGTCTCGCTTGTGCGCCAGCGTGTGATGATAAACATATTGAAAGAGATAAGGGACAAGAAGTAAGGTAGCAGAAACGCAGTATAACAATAACACAGTTGCACAGGAGGAACAAAATGGCAAAGGGTACAGTAAAGTGGTTCAATAATCAAAAAGGTTACGGTTTTATCACGACATCAGAAGGAAAAGACGTGTTTGTGCACCATAGCTCTATTCAGGGCGAAGGTTATAAGTCGCTGACAGAGGGCCAGGCAGTTGAATTTGATGTGACTCAGGGTCCTAAGGGCGAGCAGGCAACGAACGTCGTTAAGATATAATCAGATAAAGTATTCTGCATTATCAAAGTAGGTTCTATGCGAAGACTATTATTAGTCCTTGTCCTCGTTTGTTTTTCTATTTTCTTTTTCCAGCGAGCGCTTATGGCCAGCGAAAGCGTTAATAAGAGCAAGATCTTAATAGGCACTTTGAAAGACCTTCCTGTGCCAAGCATCAAGCCATTCCCTAAAGAACAGTTCATTGTGTTCAGGGACGAGAGCGGC